>Ga0255047_10000133_pt1 | contig 52527 bp, 46 predicted proteins | sample JV7_2_1_MG_FD_183640 | JGI IMG/M metagenome (GOLD analysis project Ga0255047, IMG submission 183640) | Seawater microbial communities from Jervis Inlet, British Columbia, Canada - JV7_2_1 | ecosystem: Environmental > Aquatic > Marine > Inlet | place: Canada: British Columbia | collected 2016-10-06
TGTCAGTTGGTTTTGCCCCGGTTTAATGGACAGTTTCATAAAGACCGCATGTCTTCTTTTCAAAAGCCACCGGACTGATATTACCAAGATAACCGTGACGGCGTTTTCGATTATAAAAACACTCGATGTATTCGAACAGAAAATCATCAACGCACTACAACCGGCGTGAAAACAAAGAACTTTTTGCTGTGTTGCTGTCGGTAGGATCGTCTTTTTACACAGCCTCGGCCATAAGCAGCCAGTCAAAAGGCCGGTAGTCTTTGCCCTGAAGGGCAGCTACCGGCCAGTAACTGACAACTGGTCAGAAGCGTTGCTCTGACCCTCAATGATCCAACCTTTGGCGACCCGCCATCGGCGAGCAAGTTTCTCGCGCAACCGAAAGGCTAACTAGAAGCCGCTACAGTCGGTCCACACTGGGAATCCGAGCGGAACCGCAAGACTGGATTCCCCATCTTCGCAGCCGATATGGCCTCCAATTTCAGCACGGTCTGACTTAATCCGAATCGCGGAATCCTGCAGAGCGTACAGACTGTGGACGCCGTTACCGTGAAACCTGGTGTTGGACCTGATGTCCACAGTGCTGTGCAGCGCGACCTGCACGCCGATGACCGAGTTATCTGCGATCTCAGCATTGAACAGAATCAGTGTCGCGGCATCGGCCATGATTCCGTATCGGCTGTTGCTGATCGTAGTCCGCGCCAGTTCGAGTGTCGCATGGTCGACGAATGCGCCGTCCTCGCAGTCTACGTCCTCGATGCCGATGCAATCACCAACGATCATACTGTCGCGCACCCAAGCAGCGCCATCACGCCGTATGTTCAGACCGTAGCCGTCGTTGCCCGCTATGTACACCCAGCGCAGGCGTACCTGCCCGGTGCCAGATATGATAACGCCATCACCGGGACCGGTAATGGCAAGGTTCTCCAGCGTGACCCTGTTGGCCGTAAACACACGCACAGTGCCGTTAATCGTTGCATAAGGATCGCCGGCAATCGTCACGTGGTCGCGCACGATTGTAATGACTTCATTGCAGGTACCGTTGACGAAGATCTCGAGTACGTTCGCAGATCCCTTACCCGTTTCTAGCGCCGCGCTGATTGTTCCGCCGGCATCGCAATCTACATGACGTGTCGCTGCACTGGCTGGTAACGTAAACAAACCAAGACATGCAAACACTGCAATAAGCAGCTTTGTGTTTAGGGTGTTCATATTTCAGGCTCCCAGTTTCCAGATTAATTCTAGAACGGCAACCCGGCGGTCTTGGGGTCCTCCGGGGAGTCATCCTTGGCTTCTCAGAGGAAGCGAGGACCCGTAGCTTTGCGTCTCTAGCTTTGGCTAGATTTGCCTTTATCGCAGCTAAGGCTCTCGAGTCGAGCAAATGGTGTCATTTCGGGGATGTACCTAAACTTGAGTCAGTCTAAGTGGCGTTAGGCGAAGGTCCGTATATGGGTCATTACCAGTCGCTCAGTATACCTCGCTCGAACGTCTGCTATTGAGTGGTGCATACCGGCCACTCGGCGACCGGTTTTCCGAATTGGCGGTTTTGAATGTCTGCTTTCACCAAAAGCAGACGCTCGCTTCAAGGCCCGTGATTACCCCCACATTTCACAGCTCCAAAACCCGATCGGCCAGGTCTTTATCGGCCAGTAGTGCCTCTACGTATAGACGGGTAAGCATGACCTAATGTTGAATAACTCAGTCCAGCTTGGCAATCGCCTGATCTGGCTGAATCGAACAGGGTTTACACCGAGAAGCTTGGGACCAATGAGGGGATGGGAGACTCAACATGCCATTGACAATAATCGGCACAGGCCTCGGGCGCACCGGAACCGCTTCATTGAAGATCGCCATAGAACAGCTCGGTATTGGCCGGTGTTACCACATGAAAGAGGTACTCGCAGACCCCGAGCACATCAGGTTCTGGGTCGATGTGGCCGAGGGACGAGCCAATTTCGATCGAATATTTTCCGACTTCTCGGCCACGGTCGACTTTCCGGCGTGCATCTACTGGCGTGACCTGATTGATTACTATCCGGAGGCAAAGGTCATTCTGAGCATCCGAGACGCCGAAAACTGGTTCCGCTCTACGCAAAGGACGTTTCTCTCGCCGCGGTGCTGGGAGTCCGGCTTGAGTGGATCGTTCGGTGATATGTGCGATGCCACGATTGGACGATTTTTCGACGGAGACATTCACGACCACGATCATGTGATCGAGTCATTCAACAAACACGTCGAGCAAATAAAGGCGCTTGTTCCGCCTGAGAGATTGCTGATTTTTGAACCCACGCAAGGCTGGCAACCACTGTGCGAATTTCTAGATCGGCCGATTCCGGACGAGCCGTTCCCGCATGCCAACGGTGAACAGGATACCAGGGGTTTCTTTGAGGACACTATGATGTCGACAGCTGGTGCTGAAGTAGGCGCTTTTCATCAATAGCGGCCGCGAACACCAGAACCGCTCCTGGCATCACTTAGAGCTTCGCGAAAACGCCTCCAAGAACCCCACCAAATACCGCGTGCAGCATCAAGGTCATTACCGGCGCCATCATGCCAAGCTTCATTCCGAATGCGCCGGCCCCGGCCATAGGCATTACCGCAATCATCATTATCAACCAGGCGCCCACACCGAAGACAATGCCCTTCATGATGGTGCCGGAACCAGGTAGCTTCTCGTGGATCATGGCAAACAGAACGCCCCAGATGACCGTTCCGATCATGAAATGAGCAAGCCAGGCCAACGTGGCGGAGGATTTCATCATGCCTGCCAGCATCGCGATGACATTTAGCTCAGGCATTAGGCCCATCGTTCCTTTCATATACATGATCATTGAAAGAACTACTGTCGCTGCAAAACCTGCAACCATGCCCTTGGATACATTGTTCATCTGATGTTCCCCTATGCTCGATGAGCGAAATTTGTTCCGATACCTGCCACTTGTTGATTATTGTTGATGGCGTTCCTCTAGGATTAGGACCTGAAAGAGGCTTCTTTTATTACATTCGCACCAATTCGAGCGGCTTCTGCTGACCAAGAACTCGTCACTTGCTGAATGTCTGCTTTCATCGTTAGCGGACGTTCAGATCACTGCGAAATCAGCAGAATGACAGGCAGCTTTCGGCCAGAAGCAGCCACTCCCGGATCTGGCGTGCAACTCGGAACTGGTTACCGCGGCTAAAAGACGAACAATGGCCAGAGAATTAGGAGATATGACCAAGCTTCAATTGTTTGCTCAGTGTCGTAGCCTTCTTTGCTGGAGAGACTGATACTGGCGATGTCGTCCAAAGGAATAGTTTTCTTGATTCGGCCAAACATTGACGTCTGGTCGGACCCAAATACTTCGGTGTCATCAATTTCTTTGATTTTGAGATATATGACGCTGTCGTCTTTTCGTGTTATCTCCACCGCATCTCCTGCGTGTAATACGCTTGCCGCTTCACCAGGGGGAACCTGCGTGTACGAATAGTTTGAAACGCACCCAGTCAGCGAAATTGCGGTTACCAGGACTAAGATTCCCCATGTTGGAGCGGCAACACGGGTTATACGAGCATCTTTCATGCCATTGACCCTGATATCGACTGCATGGTGCATACTTTGGTCTACCTCAGTAGTTGATTCCTGATGGATTCCTGACAGTTTTCTTAGGAATCTGGACTGTCCACTTTTCCTGAAAGCGGTCGGTCAATTCTTCAGAATCGACAAGACTTGAAGGTCAGCTAACGGCCAGAAGCGTTCATCCATCGGCACGACTACCTGCTGGCTCAATCCGCGTTCACCAGTCCCCGCCTGTCTAGGGCCTCTTTTCGGGCTTTTTCGTTTTGCCGTCTTCATCCCACCACTTCGCTCCACGCTTCATCCTCCCGTTGCGATGGTTTGCTTCAACTCTTTTTTGCCCGTTCGCATACCACTCGATCGCAACGCCTTCACGCTTCCCGTCAACAAAGTTTGCTTCGGATTCTTGCTGCCCATTCTCATGCCACGCTTTTGTCACGCCATGTTGCTTGCCGTCAACCCAGTTGGACTCGACCTTTGGTTGCCCGTTCGCATACCACTCCAACTGGAGGCCCACCGTCCCGCCATTAACGAAGTTCGATGTTGACTTCTTTTGTCCGTTTTCATGCCATGAAGTCACCAGGCCCTCTTGCCTACCGTTCACGAAGTTCGATGTCGATTCCTGTTGCCCGTTTGGATACCAGTCCCCCACGAGGCCCTCTGGTTTCCCGTTAATGTAGTTTGCCTCTTGTTTCTTTTGCCCGTTTTCGTGCCAGGCCCTTGCCAGTCCGTGCTGTTTGCCGTTAGCCCGTGTGTGTTCATAGCTCTTTTGACCATTACTGTGCCAACCCGTCGACAGGCCTTCTACAATGCCATGAACAAAGGTCTCGACTGACTTCTTCTGTCCATTTTCGTGCCACCTTAATGTCGGACCATGTTGCTTGCCACTTACCCAGTTCGCTTCGATCTCTTTCTGCCCACTCGCATACAACGTTACTCTGAGGCCCTCCAGCTTGCCATTGACCCAGTTTCCTTCGCTCGCTTCTTGCCCGTTTGCATGCCACTTCGTTAGCAGGCCGTCTTCCCGACCGTTAACGTAATTCACCTCTTGCTTCTTCTGCCCATTTTCATGCCATTCTGTGTAGAGGCCTTCTCGTCGGCCGTCAGTCCACGTTTGTTCAAGGCTCTTATGGCCATTCTCGTGCCACTGTACCCATGGCCCGTCTCGCCTGCAGTTGACGAAGTTGGCCTCTCTTTCTATTTGTTTGTTTGCATAAAAATCCCTGAGGATCCCTGTTAGGGGCTTCCTGGAAAAGGTCTTGGCTACATAAACGCAACCATCTATTTCCACAACGTCGTCATTGCTTACTACAGTTAGCGAATCTGCATCCGCACCTCGAGCCAATAGGACCATCGGAAGGAGTACTGAACTAAGAGCGATTACCGTTGGGACTTTGACACCAGTTTTCATGATCCCGCCCCTGAAATCAGGATAGCAACGCTATGGCCAGCACGGCGCCTCAGGGTTTTCCGTGACGGAAGAACGTCGTGAGCGAGGCGAGGACCCGTAGCTTTGCGTCTCCAGCCTTGGTTAGATTTGCCTTTATCGGATGTAACCGCAATTAATGCGGGATGACGAGAATCACGTCAATTCTGGGATGTACCTAAAACTGGAATGAGTCCAGTCCGTAACTGTTGGTGGTTGTCGCGTAGCTGCAAGACAAAAGGGGAATGTCTGCTCTTACCTAAAGCAGACGTGCAACCACGACTTACCCAAGAAACCTCAACTTTCGCTCTTACATCTTTCCAGATATCCGAGAAATTCGTCAGAAAGGACTCGCGTTCTTCTTCGCCACATTCCTTGGTCCATGTCGTGAAGTTGGCACACAACTTTCTCCCATCGAGACCATTCAGAATCTCCAATTATTCCTCTTTTTCGACCGAAATAAGCGTTCTCGTACATCCCCCATAGCGGATTCAAAAAGTAGTTCAATCGTACTTGCTGGTCTTTCGGGATTTCGTCCCAATCACCGCCCTGCCAGAGCGTTTCAAAGTTACCGGATAGCTCTGGATTTCCCGCCAACGTCATGCGCCAATTGTTTAGCTGGTTGATCATCTCCTGATGCGTCGCTGCTTGTACTTCGTTCGTGTTTTGTTTCAGTTCGAAAACCAAAAAACCAATGGTTATGACGATCGCGACGCCAGAAAATATTTCTGCGATGCTCGCCCATTCGCTGAGTTTAATAGACATGTTTAATGGTTCCGGTTTGATGGTATCGATGTGGCTTGGATACAGCTTCAGATTGAATGCAGCCGCTATGGGTCATTACCAGACGCTCAGTATACAACCTGGTGCGTGTCCGCTTAGAGTTTAAGGACGAAGCTGTCATACGCAACGAGCTAGTTTTCGGGATTCGCTAGCCGAACACTGACATTCTCTCGGGCAACCTTGAGGACTTGTTTTACATCGTCAAACTTTGTTTCGGGGAGGTTGTTGTAGTCTCTAAGCAGACCAGCGAACTTCTGTACGCCGGTCACGTCTACAATCGCGAAACGCACGTCTTGAAGCGCAACTCGCCTGTGATCATATGCCCCCAAGACTTCAATGCAGGCCTTCTGTAGCGCACAATAAAGACTCCGTCTGTCGGCTGACTCGTCATCTTTGCAATTGCGATCATCCTTACGATTCCACTTTGATTTGTCAGCGAGAAGTTCATCGGCCCTGATTAGTATTTCGAGGTCCTCTTGAGCGACTGGCTGGTCGCGTCTTTCCAGGTCATAGCAAGCGCTTGTGCTTGACTTGGCGCAGGGCTCTAGGACCTCATTCGCAGTGACATCACGCCAAAGTAGGGCCTCGAACCGGGAGATCAACGACAATGAAAACATGGTCATGTCCGGCCCGTTCGAGCGGTTTATTGAATCCATACGCAACGCCAATTGATTGCTTTGACCACGGTGAATTAGTCCAGAGGATCGGGCAACCCCTCGAGAACGGTCCAGCCGTGACGTAGGTTCGCCATGCACGAAATCGTGCCTGCGTCGTAGACAGACTGGGTGACACAGTAAGGATCGGTCACACCGACGACCGTCTCGCTGACTGCGTTGCCATCGGCATCTTCGATCCACAAGTAAGCCCGGCCGTCCTCGACCCTGGCAGCAACCTGGTAGGCCACTCCAACTTCGGCATTGAAGCGCAAACCCCTCAGACCGGTCAGGCTCTCGTAATCGACGTCGCTCGTGTTTTCGCTGATGTACGCCAGTCGCTCCTCGGTGAATCCGAGGTCTCGCGAGAAAATATAGAACATGCGGTCGTTCATGCGCGCGAACATGTTGCGACCGTAAGCAGGCGTATAGATGACCTGCACACCGACGACAGTTTCTCCCGGATAGATATTGCTTCGGACATTGGCCGGCATCTTGAGCGCCCACTCACTCGGCGAGATATCGAGGCCATTGGCATACTCGAACAGGTAGGTAAAGCGCGCCTGTCCCTGTGACTCGGTCCGGTTTTGCAGGTACGCGCTATCACCTTCGGGCTCGAGATAACGTGGTTCCGAGGCGCAACCGGCGACCAGTATCAGCAACGCACCGACCGCGCCGGTTGCAAACAGTCTGTTCATGGCCCTACTCCACCCACGAGTAAGTGCCCGGTGTCCACTCGACATCCGGGAACATATAGAGAATTTCGTCGGCCTCGATGCTGGCCGGCGCCAGCGTGAAATGCTGCACCTCGCCACGCTCGATGCCGTAATACAGGACGAAGCAGCGCGCACTGCCGAACACGGTCAGTCCGTCTTTGGCGACCGGGTTGCCATAGCAGTCCTCAACGATAATCGGCGTCAGTGCCTCCGCCCTGCCGGGCACCGTCACGAGGTAATCGGATGGTTCGAGAATCAGGAAACCGTTCTTACCAGGCCGCACCTGCAAACCGATGAAGAACAGCTCCCCCGCGTAACTCGTGCCCTTGCCCGGCGCTGGAAAAATCGGGAATATCGGTCCGGCCGCCTTAACGTTTTCCGACTGTTTGGGCGGAAAGAACCCAACGGCCGTACCGCCAAGCTCGTAGCAGGGCCAGCGACAGTCCGCGTCAAGGATCTCGGCCTTACGGGCCTCTGGCGAGAAGTGCGTGTAGTGGTCCGTGACATGCGAGTCATAGCTTTCCGCCTCGACTACCGACGTTACGATGCAGGCAGGCACCGTGGCCGCAAATAGTACAAACAGGCACCCAGCGATGAGATTGTTCATGACTCGGCGTGAATTTCCCAAGGCATGTAGTCGGACACGTCGTCGCAGACGAGAGCGTCACCCACAAGTGTCATGTAGGGGTAGCCTGTGAGCATGCTGCTTTTCATCTTGGACTTGCGAATCACGATCGCGTTGGCGCCCAGAAGGATGGCCTCCTCACGCAGCTTTGCCTGTGCCTTGTTCATGTGGGCGTCGACGGTGCCGGAAAAACTCGTCGATTTGCCCTTGATTGGGCCCAGCGCCCTGCACTGAGCACCAACCTCCCCTTCAACGAAGCGGACCAGGGACACCATTTCTGGCAGTTTCTCCACCTGCCTGGGGCCGAGTTCCCTGAATCCAGCGATCACACTTTCGAGCTCGGCTTCGATGTTACCGAGGCCATACATCTCGGCGAACACACCTTCTTGCCCAATTACGTAGCCGAACTCATACCAGGCGCTGCCGGTCTCGAGGAAAATTACACCAACGTCGCCGCCACCACTTTCGGCCGGCACCAGCTGCCCGCCACCACCAAACGTCATCGCTATGCAGACGGACACGTGCGGCATGCTGCCCGAGACGTAAATGGCTCGCCCCTGCGCCAGCTCCGGTTCGCGGGATTCGGCGTCGACGATTTGCATCAATGCAAGCCTCGCCTGCTGGTAGGCGTCGAAGTCCGCATAGCGGCCCAGCTCGTGCCGGATTACGAACAAGCGCCGGCACAGGTCGTCACCCATGACAATTTTGAATGAGTCGTCCGATTCTCTGACGTCCCGAACAAATGTGTCCGGTTCGACTAACTTCGGGACATTGAATTGAAAGCTCTTGTCGGGTGCCGTGTAGACATCACCGCGCACGGATCCCGCGCGGGACTTGCCGGCGATTGCGTCACTCGAGAACAGTAGTACCAGGATCAGGACCAGCCACCGCGCTGTGCCAATCTTCATGCCTCCGCCTCCTTGGCAAACATTACCAGGGACTTCTAGCGGCGCGACATTCCTGGATCCGGCGGGAGGTCATCCTTGGCTACTCGGAGGAAGCGGGGATCCGTGGCTATATGCCCCTGAAATCGTTCAGGTCTGCCATGTGTCTTATACCTTTCACCATTTTCGTCCAGACTGGAAATTCGCGTCAATTCTGGCAATTACCTAGTGCAGGCCACTTACGGGCAATACGGATCAATAATCGTCTGAGACCCGGTGCACTAAGCCCACGCCAGGCTTTTCTGTCTGTAATATGCACCGCCGCCAACCGTTCTATTAGAATGCAGGATGTAAACTGCAGGGCCGCGGAATAAATCGGATAGATAATTGACGACATGCTCCAGCGTTTTCTAAGTGAGTTGAGACACCGCAAGGTGCTGCGTACTGCCGCAGGCTATGCGCTGGTGGCGGCTGCTGCGGTCGAATTCGTCGACATCGTTACACCCACCTTTGGTTTATCGGACGGTGCGTTGCGTGCCGTAATCACGATCGCGCTCGTGGGATTTCCGACCGTCGTGGTGCTCTCCTGGTTCTTCGACCTGGAATCCGGAAGCGTCGTGCGCGGCACGTCGTCTCCCGGTCCCGTGGCTGCAAGCGGTACCAACATTGTCAGCATTCTAATGATCGGTGTGCTGGGCATCGCTGTGACATATCTCAGCTATCGTTTGTACGGGGAATCGCAGGACCCGCTTGAGTTTGTCCGCGGCAAGTCCATCGCGGTGCTGCCATTTGCCAGTATTGCAGCGGAACAGGACGCAGAGACTGCCTATTTCAGCGATGGTGTCGCCGAGGAAATCCTGAATGCGTTGTCGAAGGTCGAGGGGCTCAGGGTGGCTGCCCGAACGTCATCTTTCACGTTTCGCGATAGCAATGCCCGCGAGGTCGGTGAAGCACTGAATGTTTCGGTGATGCTCGAAGGCACCGTGAGGCGTGCGGGCGACAATTTGCGTTTGTCTGTAAGCCTTGTTGACACAAACGACGGATTCCAGCTTTGGTCGGAAATTTACGATCACGAACTCAAAGACATTTTCGTTATTCAGGAACAGATCGCCCACGCGATTGTGGCGGCTCTGGAAATCGAGCTACTGGGTGATACGGGTACCGTATTGGTCAGCCCGGGAACGAATAGCACAGCGGCTTACGACAAGTACCTTGCAGGCCGCAGCAAGTTGCAAGTCGGAACACCGGCTGCCACTCGGGAAGCTATTGCTTTGTTCGAGGAAGCGCTGGAGTTCGATGCTGACTATGCGCAAGCGTACGCGGGACTCGCCGATTCGTGGATTTCTCTGCGTGAGGTAGGCAATTTGACCTTGCTGGATGCAACGCAACGCTCACATGCCGCAATTTCGAAAGCGCTGCTACTGAACAACACGCTGCCAGAGGCCCAGGCGTCATTAGGCCTGTGTATTCTCGGCGGTGGACCTAGCTCGGAGGCCGCACGTCAATTTCAAAAAGCCATTGACCTTGATCCGGGCTATTCCGACGGTTACCTGTTACGTGCCAACCTGCTTCGCGATCAGGGCCATCTGGCCGAAGCTACTCGTGTCTATACACAAGCGCTGGCATTGGACCCGCTGAATTCCGCAATAATTGAAAATCAGGCTTTGTTGCTGGCGCGCCAGGGGTTGTTCGATGATGCGCTCGACCAACTTCGTGAACTGGAGCAGCGAGACCCGGCTCGCTTGACCGGATCCCTGGCTGCGTTCCAGGTGTGGTCACTCTCAGGAAACAAGGACAAGGCTCAGCAGTCGGCCGAGCGCGCCGTCGAACTTGCGCCGGAAAGTCCTGTTGCGCTGGCGGCGCTGGTCGACAGTAACCTGCGCCGCGGAGAACCAGGTTCGGCGCGAGCTGCTTTTGATCGTATGAACGCATTGGCCCCGAACAATGAACTGGTGATTACTACGTCCATGCGGTTCCACATGATGACGGGCGATTTCGATGCGCTTGATCGGCTCGCCAGTTCGCGGCTGGAAGGTGTTATCGACGGTGCGGGCTATTCTGGAAGTGCGCTCCTTTTTGAGCGGGCGCGCTGGGGCGCTGTTGCACTGCTTGGACTCAATGACCCGCAAGGTGCCCGACAGTTGCTCGAAAAGGGTATCCCTGACACTGACCAACTCGACCCGCACCCTGAGACAATCCGTACGTTGGCGTTGCTGGCGCGCGCGAAGTCTCTTGACGGCGATGCGGCGGGGGCTGCCGACGTCACTGCGATCGCGAATCGGCTCACCGACGTTGCGCGATCTGAGGGTTGGGGCCGCGGCCAGCTTAGCTATGCGGCAGCCTGTATCGCGGCGGCGTCCGGATCGCCGGAGCAAGCCGTGGTTCACTTGCGAGAAGCGGTCGATGCCGGTTGGAATGACTTTGCATTGGCCGATCATGACCCGGTATTGGCGGACGTTATTCAACTACCCGCGTATCGAGCACTCACCCCTTAGCGATCGACGCTTAGTAAGGCATGCAGCAAGTTGTTCTGGAAATCTATGTTGCTGGTCAACTTCGTGTGTCGCTCACACAGAAAAACCGGATAGTCGACAGGAATGAAGCTGTAGCGGTGCCGTGCAACAGTAGGATCGACTGACTGTCTCGCGAGTAGCGACGCTTTGGTCACCCTGCCATCACCAGGCTCCAGCATAAGTTCTTCATAGTCGATTCCTGGTAACGGATTCACAATCTCTTCGGGCGCCAATCTCAATTCCCAGTCGTCATCGATGGATTCGACCACCGACCGCGCCGGCGTTAGCAGGCAATCGCCACCGAAAATTATGTAGCGCAGCTGTGGGTCCGGCACGGGAACTGAGAGTGACCAGCTAAATCTGCGCGCGCGCTCAATGTGTTTTTCGAAGTAACGTTGCAACAGCGCCAGGTATGCATCAGCCTCGGCCTCATCTTCAAACCGATCCCTGACACTCTGCTTCACGTCCTCGCCATAAACTGAAAAGCGAAACCGTTTCCAGAAATCCTCCGCGCTAAACTGGTCACGCTGCAGTGGCCTGCCATCCATCGTCATGAACCAGTCATTAATGGCGTGCGGCAGCACCTGGTAGGTACTCGGGAACGTGGCTGTTACGTCGGGTGGTACGACCCCCAGCCCGACCTTGAAGCCGCGAATCAGCGTGCGTAACGCCCCTATCGAACCGAGGTTCGGTGTACCGAGAAGGATCACCCGGCGAATCTTTTTCGCACCATCCTGATTGATCGGAAACTCGTTGTCGTCGAGCACATCCAGCACTCCGTAACGAGCGTAGTAACGCGTGATCATGCCGCCCATGCTGTGCGCGATGATGTCTACCTTGAGTTCCGGGTCTGAATAATCTTCGCGAATGCTCGCTATGAAGGCGTCGAGCCTGCGGACCGTATCAACGTTGTCCTGACGCCAGTCATACAGGAACACGTAGGAACGTTTTTCACCACGCGTTGCGGGCGTACCAGGTTCTGCCGACGTGTAGCCGCCCGCCTGCTCCAGCGTCGACAGAATCTTGCCATAGAAATCCACGCCGCCAATGCTGCTGGTGACGCCACTGACTTCGAGCTTTGGGGGCCCCGGCTCCAGCGTGTCGGGATCAATGTCGAGTCGCAGTGACCGATAGTCGCTAAAGGCGACCTCCCCCAGGGAGCCTGGCCAGTGCTCCTCGCCCGTCAGCGGATCCGACAGCCGGCTGCCCAGGGCGCCATGCACAATAACAACGGGTGGCTGATCCGGGTTGCCAGCCTGTGTCGCATACAGTCGCTCGAGATCAGTCTTCGGGACAACCGTGCCGCAGCCTGTCAGAACCAGTGCGACCAACAAGAGAATTGCAGCCCTGAACCTGAAACCAACCATTCGCGTCTCCACGCTTCAAAGCCCAGGGCGTAGAGCCGCGCCCTGCCGCTCGAGCCAGTCTGCAACCAATTCTAACCACTGACTTGTGCCGTCCTCATCGCGACCGGGTCCAAAACCGTGACCACCGCGGGCAAACAAATGTATCTCAGCAGCAACGCCGTGGCGCTGCAAAGCTCCGGCATACAGAGTGGATTCCTGATAAGGCACCATATCGTCATCGAATGCGTGCACGAGGAATGCCGGCGGCGTTGTTTCATCCACATGCTCGAGTAGCGTCTGGTACGCGACCTCGTCGTCATTCATAGGCCGATGATAAAGGGTCTGCTCCAGCCATTCGCGATTTGCCGCGTTCATTATGGTGACGCCGTAGGCCAGGATAGAGAATTCAGGATTCTCAGCAGGATCGTCTGTGCGGTGGACGCTTACGCTGGCAGCGAGATGACCGCTGGCCGAAAAACCCATGATGCCGAATTTGGTAGCGCTGAATCCGAGTGTCGACTGCTGCTCCCGCAGCAGCTGCAATGCTCGTCGCACATCGACTTCCATTACATGCCAGGGCTCGGTGGCGGTCTCCGGGTTGGGCAGGCGGTACTTCAGGACCGCGGCAACCGTTCCCTGCGCTGCCAGGTATTCGGCAATTTCGTAGCCCTCGTGGTAAACCGCTTCGACTTCATAGCCGCCGCCCGGCAGAACCACAACCACAGTTCCATTGGGTTCGCCTTCTGGCAAGTAAAGCGTCAGCGTTGGGTTAACCACCTGGTGGATGCAGGCCACATCGCCCCAGCAATTGTCGTCCTGGTATTCCTCGATTGAATGAGGTTTCGCGTAGGGGTATTCGTTTTCACCCCACAAGGGAATGACCTGCTGGTCGTCCGCTAAGGCGCTTGCCGCTGTCAATAGCACGACAAGCGTGCTGAAAACTTTCTTCATTAATTTCCCTGGCTGAGGCCTTTGTCCAGCTCGATCAGGTAACTACTTAGCAGACCATAGTAAAACTCGTCAATGTTCGGAGCGTCCTGCTCTGTATTGACGGAGATGCCGTTATCCTGATCACCCCAGCCGTGGCTCGTGCCGCGCAGCAGTTTCTCGGACTTAGTGGCACCGGATATCACTTCCTTGCCACTACTGTTGAACATCGTAATTTCGCCTTCCAGGGCAATTTCTGTTTTTGTCTTGCTATAGACACCCCCAAAGCTGCTGCCCTTGGTACCGCCCGCATGCTTGAATTCGATCAGCACAACAGCATCGACGCCCAAAGCCTCGGAAAGTGCCATGGCATTCTTTTTCTTCAGCTTTATGACTTGATAGCCTTTTGGAAAATACCAGTTCAGGGACAGCTTGCTCTCCGGATCCTTGGTTTCAGACTGGTAGAGCTCATTTGCGAGGACCTCTTCCCGGGGAATAACACTAAACGTCCCGAGACCTTGTAGCACCTCCATTACACGCTCGTCGGCCTCCTGCATCATGAGGTACTCGGCATCGGTATCCTTGAGCTCGACGACCTCTCTTTTGAACTTTGTGATGCTAGCCGGCTCCATCTGTACATCGCGCCAAAATGAATATCCGACCACGGCGACTGTCTTGATTTCTGCCACCTCGGCGCCGCGGACTTTTACAGCGGCGACTGAGACTGTACTTAACAGTGTGGCGGCGAAAACGCCCACAAGAGCTTGCTGAAATACTTTATTCATGATGAGACCCCCATCTCAATGTGACAATATTGACCATATGGAACAATGTTAGGCAGGATTGGACCATACGGCAGGCAGTCGAGATTAGATAGGGCACGCTTGAGAAGTGCCTGAAAGGTGATGACTATGGCATCGCCTGCCAGCTGACTCGAAACTCTGCGCCGGGATCAACATTGACCAGGTCAACGCTACCGCCCATCGCCGTTGTGAGCTGATAGACGATCGACAGGCCGATTCCGGTGCCGATCGTTTCCCGGGTCAGCTCCGATTCTGAACGGTAGAACAACTCGAATATCTTCTTCATTTGGTCGCGCGGGACCCCGGGGCCAAAATCTCGAACTGAGAATACGATCTGGCCATTCGCAACTCGCTTGCTGCGAACCTCAACAACCTTCTCTGCGGCATCTTTTGAGAACTTGATCGCGTTATCCACGAGGTTGATGATGATCTGCGTAAAGCAATCTTCATCAATACTGATTCTCGCATCGTTCACGGACTCGTCCTGGATGAAACGCAATTCGAAGCCGGCGCGCTCCACCTGGCTCGAGATCTTCGACTCGGTGTTACTCATCAGTTCGGCCACAGCGACCGGTTGCATGTCGAACTGGGGCTCGTTTCTGGAAATCCTGGCCAATTGCAGGACGTTCGAAATCAGCCTCGACAAGCGTTCTGATTCGTCGTGAATAAACTCGTAGTAGCGTTGACGTTTTTCCTCGTCGGCCCATCCTTCCTTGAGTATTTCGCCGTACATTCGAATGGACGTCAGCGGCGTCTTGAGCTCATGACTGACTGATGCAACGAAGTCCTGCTGTTGGCGAGCGAGATTTATCTGGCTCAGGCCCACGCGATACATAGCCGTGAAACCACCGAGAAATACCAGCAGCAGAACCAGGGTGACCCAGCCGAGTACGCCAGCACCTGCACCCGCTGGTAGATGGTTAATACGGAAAATAAGTTCGAGGCTATTGAGTGGCGCGGTCAAACGATTGCGATACAACAACTCACCGTCAAATCCCGTTGCCGAACTCGCATAGCGATCAGCACTGCTGCCACTAAAACCACTAATCATGACGCCTTCGTACGCTACATTCAGGCTGGCCATGCCCGACAGCGTAGTGCCCGCAAATTGCGAGCCAATTGTGTCCTGCAGAAACGCTGCCTGGTCGACGACGAATCCCTGGATGTAGCGCTCGCCGTCTCGCCATACTTTTCGGTAAAGGACGAAATGCCCGCTGTCCAGAAGACTGAACTCCAGCGGATCAATCTCGCTTTCAAAGGTGCTGATACGCAGCGAGGATGGCGCGGCCAGGTTCGCGATTAACTCTTCTTCAGCGGGTTGCACCGATTCAGGCAACGCGATTCGTTCCCGGCGCTTGCTGCGACCCGGCGATGATTCGATCTCACCAGCGAGACCTTGTTGCTGTGGGATTTCCATCTCGGCATCTTCACTTATCCTGTCGAGCGGCTCGTCGAGCGCGAAGGCGCTGAACCCGTCGCTTTCGTTCTGGCGTTGGCTCAGTTCGTCAAAAACGGCCTGATCGTAGTCCCTGAATGTGTCGGCTTCATCTTTCTCTTCCTCTTCGAGAGTTGACGCGGGCGCCGCGACCGACTTGCCCACAACGCGGCGCGCGCCAGCAATCGCCGGCGATTGCACGAGCCGGTTGTCTGCGAGCACTTCCTGGATGTCACGTGCGAGCATTTGTCGCTCGGCGATCTCACTGTCACTGATTCCAAGATCAGCGACCTTTGTGCCAACCGCTGGCAATAACGGCGTACTGAATGCACCCTGGGAATCGACCTGGAAATGCCCCAACACGCTCGGCAGGCTGGCGGCGACAGGATAGGTAGAAAGTGGCGAGCGTTGCACAAACTTGGCATTCGGGTCGCCGGACACGACCAGGAAAGAATAGTCAGCAAATGACCGTGCGTCGGCGACACGGATCATGTCGTTGAGCTGGCTGTCGATTCGTTGCGTCAGTTCTTCAGCGATGCCACGGTGCTGATGGAAGGCCTCCCATTTGAGCTGGCTATAGGCCTGCCAGATGAGCACGACCGTTGGCGCCGCGAGCGCAATAAAGAACAGCGCAAGCAGGTTTCGCAGACGCTTCTTATTGAAACCTTTGATCAGGGGTTTCGGCAACATGGCTCAGCCCCCCGTCACGAGCCGGTAACCGGCGCCACGTACAGTGATCAGGTTTTGGGGCTCCTTCGGGTCCGCCTCGATTTTACGGCGCAGTTTCGCGATGTGTATATCCACGGTTCGTGTTTCGATCTCGAGCCCCCGGGCATAGCCCCACACCCTTGCCAATAGCTCGTCTCTCGAAACCGGCCGGTCAGAGTTTTCCGCGAGAAAGCACAAGACCTCAATCTCACGCTTCGTAAACGCGATTTCTTCATCACCCATCTTGCCGGACAGGTTTTCGGTATCGATTTCGACATCACCAACGCTTAAGGTCCGCGCCTGTTCCTGGCCGACCTGTGAACGCCGCAATACAGCCTCCACGCGAAGAACGAGCTGCTGTACCGAAAACGGCTTCGGCACATAGTCGTCTGCACCGAGTTTGAGGCCGTGGATGATTTCCTCGTCCGACGACTTGGCCGTCAACATGATGATGGGCTGGTAGCGATCTTTTGCCCGTATCCGGTCACAAATTTCGTAGCCATCGATGCCAGGCAGCATGATGTCGAGCAGAATCAGGTCAAAGCGGCCCGTCAATGCCTTTTCGAGTCCCTCCGGACCTGCGGCCGCACTGTCAACGTCATAGCCATGGAAAACGAGCACATCAATGAGGCCTTCTCTAATGGCCTCTTCGTCTTCCACGACCAGCACTCGGATCTGCCTGTTCATAGGTCACCTAGGCTAGCACTCCAGTCGAATTCGATCAGTGATCCTGTGTAACGTTTTTGTAAATTTTCAGTCGCCGAATTTACGGTTTCATGTCTTATTAATCGTGCCGCCTCTTTCTACTATGCCTGCATGAACTATTCAGGTAGCCACCAAGGAGGCACCACATGGCACTCATTAACCGACTATCACGACTCTTCAGGGCGGACTTTCACGCTGTTCTTGACCAGATCGAAGAGCCCGAGGCCTTGCTGAAGCAGGCCATCCGCGACATGGAAGATGACCTCGCCAACACCGAGCAACGTATCAAGCTCTGTGCCTACGACCAGGATGCCCTGTCCCGTCGCAAGGATGAACTCGGGAACTCGATTGCCGAGACCGATGCCCAGCTCGACTTGTGTTTCGAGTCTGGCAAGGACGACCTGGCCAAGGGATTGATCAGGAAGAAACTCGAGGCCGAGCGGCTGCTCAAACGGCTGCTTGCGAAGCACGAAGCGAATGCCCGCTACCTGGTCGAGCAACAAGACTTGCTAAACGAGAACGGTGCAACGCTCGAGAGCCTCAGGCAGAAAGCCGAGTTGTTCGCACAGCGCGTATCGGTTCAGGTCGACAGCAGCTCGGAATTTGACGATATCGCCTGGATGGCGAGGGACATGTCGATCGGCGACGACGAAGTCGAGATTGCATTTCTGCGCGAGAAAACCACGCGGTGCCCGTCATGAAGCGGCCAACATTTTTTCACGGTGTCATCGTGGCTGCCGTACTCGGGTTTTTCGCCAGTGCCATTGTCGCGACGCTGACGCCGTTTGTCGGCCTAAGTGCCGTAGTGCGACTCGTCATTCCCGCACTGGCTCTCGCCTACCTGCTGTATCTCTTTAGCCGCAGCACAGAACGGCTGGGCCGCATAACCGCGCTGAGTGCCTGGACGGTATTGGCGGTAACGGCCTGGTGGGTCGCCCCGCCGCTGCCGCTATACCTGCTGACGCACGTCGCGGCCATCTGGTTACTGCGCTCACTGTACTTCTACTCGGGCCTTTTGCCAGCACTCATGGATCTCGGCATCAGCACCCTGAGTATTTCCGCAACAGTTTGGGCGATTACCCGCTCCGGCAGCGTCTTTCTTGCGACCTGGTGTTTCTTCCTGGTGCAGGCCCTGTTTGTCGCTATTCCACCGGCGCTGGCGAAAAAGCGCACCGAACAGCGCAGCACGCCAGCCGAAAGTGAGCAGTTTGAAGTCGCGCGACGCCAGGCTGACCAGGCATTGCGGCAGCTGTTTACCCAATAAGCCCCCCAACATTGAAAGAGGATTCAATCATGAGAACCAAACTACTGGGCCTAGCCCTTTTCGCACTAACACTGGCCGCGGTCGTTTTTTACCCGCAGCTTTCGGCCAAGACCATTCAGCCCAATCCGCCGATCACGCAGCACATTACGGAAAACCCGAAAATTGATGTTGTCTTTGTGCTCGACACGACCGGCAGCATGGCTGATCTCATACAGACAGCAAAAGAGAAGATCTGGTCTATCGCAACAACGATGGCGTCAGCGCAACAGACACCTGACATACGTATTGGACTGGTCGCATACCGTGATCGCACCGATGCCTATGTCACCAAAATTGTGGATCTGTCCGACGATCTCGATTCCGTTTATGCGACGTTGATGGACTTTGCAGCCGACGGCGGTGGCGATACGCCCGAAAGTGTCAACAAGGCATTGAGTGATGCCGTTCACCAGATGTCATGGACTGAGCAGGACCAGGCCTACAAAGTGATCTTCCTGGTCGGCGATGCACCACCGCATATGGACTACAACGAAGTCCAGTATCCCGAGATCGTGGCGTCCGCCCTGGAAAAAGGCATCGTCGTGAACACGATTCAGTGCGGTGACATCGTTACGGCTGTCGCGCCCTGGACGCAAATCGCCAGCCTGGGCCACGGCAACTTCTTCCAGGTTGAGCAGTCGGGCGGCGCCGTTGCTTACACGACACCCTACGACGAAGATATCGCCAACCTGTCGGCGAAACTCGACGACACGCGCCTCTACTACGGCACCGATGAGGAAAAGGAGAAGATGCACGACAAAGTGGCTGCAACCGACAAGCTCCATGATGGTGCATCGTTCGCTTCCCGTGCGCGTCGCGGCGTCTTCAACGCCTCCGCCGGTGGCAGGACCAACCTCCTCGGCGAAAATGAGTTGGTCGACGCCATAACGAGCGGCGAAGTTGAACTCAAAGACATCGAGGAAGATGCCCTGCCGGCGTCAGTGGCCGCCATGGAACTGCCGCAGCAAGAAGAATACGTGGCCGAGCTCGCCTCCGAACGTGCTGAGCTGACGCGGCAAATCCAGGAATTGTCACAGAACCGTGACGGCTTTCTTGCCAAGAAAGTTGAAGAGGCTGGCGGCATGAAGGGTTCGCTCGACCAGATGCTCTATGACACGGTCAAGGATCAGGCTGGCAAGGCCGGGCTCGAGTACGAAGACGGACCTGCGTACTAAGCAGAGGAGTTTCTTGCCCGACGCAGGGCCGGATCGCGAAACCCCCATCGCGGTTCGGCCCTGATTCGTTTCGGGGCGTGTTTCATATACTCTTACAAGATGACTGATAAGCAACTATGGCGCGAAGCAGCTGAAGATATCTTCTGGTATCAGCCGCCGTCGATCGTATTGGACGACAGCAATCCGCCTTTCTACCGCTGGTACCCGGACGGTGTAACAAATGCCTGTTTCAACGCGCTGGACGTTCACGTCCGGGATGGGCGTGGCGAGCAACCCGCACTGATATACGACAGCCCCGTTACTGGCACCAAATCCCGTCTTACCTATACAGAGCTGCTCGATGCCGTGGCGCGATTTGCCGGTGTCCTGGCCTCTCTCGAAGTAACAAAGGGCGACCGGGTTCTCGTGTACATGCCGATGGTGCCCGAGGCCATTATTGCCATGTTGGCCTGCGCCCGGCTTGGTGCTATCCACTCAGTCGTCTTCGGCGGCTTTGCCAGCAATGAACTCGCCGTACGAATTGATGATGCGAAACCGAGGGTCATTGTCTCGGCATCTTGCGGCGTGGAACCAACACGAATTGTTTCCTATAAGCCGCTGCTGGACAGCGCAATAGAGTTGGCCAAATACAAGCCGGAACATTGCGTCATCCTGCAACGCGAACAACAAATGGCCGAACTGGTTCCCGGGCGCGACGTAGACTGGAAGCGTGCAGCGGACGCGGCCGATGCGGTGGATTGTGTACCGGTAGAGGCGAATCACCCGCTCTACATTCTCTATACATCGGGAACGACGGGGCAACCGAAAGGCGTGGTTCGAGACACGGGCGGCAGCATCGTCTCTCTGAAGTGGAGCATGTCACACATCTACGGAGCAAAGCCCGGCGATGTTTATTGGGCTGCGTCGGACGTAGGCTGGATAGTCGGACATTCGTACATTGTTTATGCCCCGCTGTTGCATGGAAATACGACCGTGATTTATGAAGGTAAGCCGGTCGGCACACCAGATGCCGGCGCCTTCTGGCGCGTCATCTCCGAGTATGACGTCAAGATACTGTTCACTGCACCGACCGCGTTTCGAGTTATAAAGAAAGAAGACCCGACAGGATCATATGTTGAGCAATATGATCTCAGCGGGCTGCAGTCTCTGTTCCTCGCCGGTGAACGATGCGACCCGGACACGCTGGATTGGGCAACAGAAAAACTCGGCATCCCAGTCATTGATCACTGGTGGCAAACCGAAACAGGTTGGCCTATTTGCAGCAATTGCCTCGGTGCCGAGATGTTGCCTATCGTACCCGGCTCGGCGGCGCGGCCGGTGCCCGGCTACGACGTACACGTATTGCGCGACGATGGATCTTCCGCATCAAGTGACGAAATCGGCGCGCTCGTAATCAAGAGCCCACTGCCTCCCGGAACATTCATGACCCTGTGGAATGCCGACGAGCGCTTCGCAGAGTCCTACTTCTCGAAGTTTCCCGGCTATTACGAAACAGGCGATGCCGGCTACATCGACGACAACGGTTATGTCTTTGTCATGGCGCGCACGGACGATGTCATCAATGTTGCCGGACACCGCCTGTCTACGGGTGCAATAGAGGAAGTTCTGGCGGCACATCCCGATGTAGCGGAATGCGCCGTTATCGGCGTGGCAGACGCGGTGAAAGGACAAATGCCGTTGGGCCTCCTGGTCCTCAGCAATGGCGTAGTCAAATCGGACGAATCCGTTGTCCAGGAAGCCGTGCAAAAGGTCCGGGATGAGATCGGTCCGGTTGCGGCTTTTCGCCAGTGCGCTGTCGTAGGGCGCCTGCCCAAGACCCGCTCCGGCAAGATACTGCGCGGCACGATGCGCAGCATCGCCGATGGCGAGGCCTGGAACATGCCGGCCACCATCGAAGAGCCAGCCGTTCTGGACGAAGTGACGTCCGCCCTGCAGGGACTCGGTTACGCAAATCCCTTATTCGATTAGGTTATACGCGCATGAACAGTTGATCTTGGAGTTCCTGTCGTGCGCGGCCTAGCATCGAGCGATGCTGAAAATCTACGTAATTCATGAAAACCGCCAGTGGACGGCGCCGCTGCTAGCTGCGTTGGAAGCACAGGGTTTGCCATACGAGGACTGGTTTCTCGACCACGGCGCGCTCGATCTGTCAAAGCCACCGCCCGAAGGTGTCTTTTACAATCGCATGAGCGCATCGTCGCACACGCGCGATCATCGATTTGCGCCGGAGTACACTGCGGCCGTATTGGCCTGGCTCGAGAGCCATGGGCGGCGCGTAATCAATTCCAGTCGCGCGTTACAACTGGAAGTCAGCAAGGTTGCCCAGTACGCAACGCTCGAACGGCACGGCGTTCGTACGCCAGTCACAATCGCAGTTGTCGGCAAGCATGAATTGCTATCGGCAGCACAACAGTTCGAAGACGCGTTTATCACCAAGCACAACCGCGCTGGCAAGGGTCTCGGCGTGCGCCTGTTCGAGCATGCGCACGAATTGCATGACTACATCGACAGCCCGGAATTCGAGGAGCCGATCGATGGCATCACACTGTTGCAGGAGTACATCCACGCCCCGGCGCCATTTATAACGCGATGCGAATTCGTCGACAGTCGTTTTCTGTATGCCGTGCGAGTCGACACTTCCGACGGCTTCTTGCTTTGCCCGGCCGACGAGTGCCAGATCGACGGCGTGCATTGCCCAACCGTCGCAACGTCAAAATTCGAAATTATTCCTGGCTTTGATGATTCAATTATTCACGCGTATGAAAAAGTGCTCAACGACAATGACATTCACATCGCAGGCATAGAGTTTATTGTCGATGCGGACGGGACCAAGTACACCTACGACATCAACACCAACACGAATTACAATCCCGCAGCAGAGAAATCGGCAGGGCGATCCGGCATGGATGCGATAGCGACATTTCTCGGCAGGGAACTGACCAATCTTGGCTGCATGATGGACTTGTCTGCTGCTCAGATACGCACAGTGATCTCGAGGCCGCCCTTGAACGGGACTGTCATGGTCCGGAACTGATTTGCCGGGTCGTTGACAAACCTGAAGTAATCGCGGTAATACTCCGCCGATTCGGTAGTGTTATCACATACTACGATTGCGCCGGGTCTTAGCTGTGGTGACACCAGCTCGAGCGCGGGCAGCGCCACGTCCCAGATATCGACCAGCATGAAGTCCACAGGGCCGCCTGTATCTTGCAATGTTTGCCGCAGGTCGCCCTCGCGAAGATCGATGTATTCACTCAGGCCCGCGTCCGCGAAGTTCTTGCGGGCGATTTTCGCCTTCTCGGGTTCGTGCTCTGTCCCTATCACCACCGCATTGACGGCCCGGTTATCTCGCAATGCGGCCGCAAGATACAAGGTAGATACGCCGTGTGAGGTGCCAGCCTCGACAATGCGGGTAGCCCCGATCGACCGGCATAGCAAGTAACAAAATTCGGCCTTGTCCCGATCAAGCGCGACCAATTTGTCCGATAGAAAGCGGTGCATGTCTGCGTCACAGTGCGCGTCGGGATCGACGAGCCCTTCTCGTGCACGACGTTCATAGTAGGCATCAGTCTCGTCAACCTGCGTATCGCTCTCTGCGTGCAGCCGGCCCAGCAGAGCTTCCAGTTTTGAATCATTCAGTGGTGAGGTCATACAGTCTTTAACTACGCTGGTGAGAAATCCAGCGTAGTTGCAGGCTGATGCCGACCAGGAAAAGTAACAAAAGAACCAGGTAACAGATTCTCAGGATCGGATCGTCGTGGGACGTGAGCACCGGGTTGCCAGCAGGCAGGCGTAGCAAGCCGTCGGTCACCGCGGGAATGCTGTGAAATAGTAGCGTCGCTGAGTAACCGATCGCTCGCACGTAGCGGGACCAATTGCCAAACAGTTTCGTTGTTGCGGCGACCGTTCCTACGGCCAATGCCAATAATGTCATCACGGCAAGGGCATGACCCGGCCCAAAGCTGCCATGCTGAAAGATCCCCAGGGCGGTTCCCGCAGTGATCAGTGTCGCTGCCAGGTAAATCTGCCCTGCCCGCGTTTGCAGCGTGATTTCCTTGTACTTGACCAGCGCAAGGACGCCGCTGGAAAGAGCAACAATACCCAGAACGGTGTGAAACCAACCGAGCGCGGTGATTTCCGGCATACAGGGATTCTCCGATCGATAGCTGGCCTGATGTTATCACGCCGTCTCGCCATTACCGTGGCGATAGGCGGCAGCTTGGGGAGCATGTTTGCTACAATCGGCACTGGGACCCCGGATATTCTCCCTCCCCCGCGAGGAGGTTCCAATGCAACACCACTACTCGATCGCCCGCCAGGACACCGGCGAGAATTTCATTCGAATCGACATAGACCTCACCGATGACGGCAGTCTGACGATGTCGGATTACTGCTGCGGGCCAGCCGCCGAGCAGTGCTTTGGCGTTCACGACATTGAGAGTGTCGTCAGACTTTCGCCCAAGTCCGTTTCTGCTTTGTACGAGGGATTGACGGGGCTCGAGTCAGAAGACCCTGCGACAGACCTCGCCATACTGGTTCAGGCGATCAAACATGATGACACGTCGGCTCAGACATGGCTTCGCAGCGAATGCGATCAACTTGGCGTTCGATTCGAATGGCACCACTGACCGTCGGGCGAATTGCCTGTGCATGAGCCCCAATGGTTGGAGCTTGCCAGGTTCGCACTGATTAGCTCGTCAGTAACAACGCGTTTTGCTACGGGGCATGCTGTGTGCTCGGACGAGACTGTCCTGCGCCGTGCGACAGGGTTTGCCGCCTGGAAGCACAAAGGGCAGATGCGTAAGGGCGAGGGAGAGATTCCTTATATCCATCACCCGATCGAGGTCACTGCAATTCTTGCCGAGATTGGCGGCGTGACGGATATTGACCTGCTACAGGCCGGACTCCTCCACGACACGATTGAAGACACTGACACCCATGGCGATGAACTCGAAACGCACTTTGGCTCCCGTGTCTGTGCCATCGTACTTGAGGTGACCGATGACAAGTCGTTGGACAAAGCTGATCGCAAAGCCAGGCAGGTCGAGCACGCCCCACATCTGTCCAGAGATGCGCAGTCCTTGAAGCTGGCAGACAAAATCTCAAACGTTTACGACGTTGCGTTCTGCAAACCCGTGGACTGGGCTCCAGAACAGCAACTCGAATACTTTGACTGGGCATCCCGGGTTATCGCCGGCCTGCGGGGTTGTAACGCCTCGCTCGAGGCTGAGTTTGACAGGCAGTTGGCCGAGTCGCGGGGTGTGGTCGGAGGTTAAGCCCTCATCCTTGCTCTGCGTGCCACTTCTTCAACAGCGCAGCTTCGGTTTCCAGGTCGAATCCAGCGCGCCCAATTTGTGCAACGGAATTCGAATCAAGCCTGGCGATCATGTCCTTTGCGGTATCGGCGATCGGTCTGAACGTAAGACCGGTTGCGAGCGCCCTGTCATTATTTACCTGCATGAATGGAATGGGGCCTGCCCCGTACCAGGGTCCGTAGTTCGGATCCTCTGATTTTTCTTTTCGAATCCAATCCCAGTCGATCCAGGTCAGTGTTGACGTCGAGCCGGTCGCATCGCGAAGGCCCTCAAGCAGTGGTCGGGCACGATACGGCTCTTTCGCACCGACCGCGTTGTAGGGACCGCTGCCGCTACCGTCTTCGAGCAAGCGCACCATCCAGCCACACATATCAGCCGCGTCAATGTACTGCACTGGCAGGTCGTCCTGTCCGGGAACCAGTATCTCGTTGCCTGCCTGCATGCGCCTCAGCCAATGACGCAGGCGCTCCGTCGGATCCCCGGTGCCGGTGATAATCCCGGGCCGGACATTGATGGCTCTGTCGCCAAAGACTTTCGTGACTTCCTGCTCGCACAACGCCTTTCGCGGACCGTAGGTCGAGCCGTATATCGATTCGGATTCGTCGGTCGGATCACTCATCACGCCGTACGCCGCAGAAAATTCATCATCCTCGACGGTCAGCGACTGGGCATAAGCAGAGATGCTGGAAACGAACAGGTACTGACCCACGTGACCGTGCAGCAACTCGGCGGAGAGGCGTGTGTGACGCGGGTAAAAGCCGGAGTTGTCGATGACCGCATCCCAGTCCCGGCCTTTGAGCGAATCAAGCTGGTCATCCCGATCGCCGATCAGTGCCTCAACGTCCGGAAACATGTCCGGCGCCGTCTTGCCACGATTGAACATGGTGATGTTGTGGCCGCGGGATCGTGCGTAGTTAATCTCATGCGGTCCGATAAACCCCGTGCCACCCAGAATCAGGATGTCGAGGGGCTTGAGTGCGGTCCCTTGTGAAAAAACCGACACCGGCAACGCCGCGATAACGCCAGCGGCTGATGCAGAGCGGATGAAGTTTCGTCGCGAGGTTTTCATAAGTAATCCATTCTTCCTGTTTTTCGATGTCTTTGACAAGCACGGGATTCAAGGGCCTAATGATTGCACGAACTGTGCGGTGTAGGTAATTAAAATTAATAAAAACAATCGTTTAGCATTCGCGTGTCTGCTCGCCATTGGTCCCTTATTTGCCACTGCACAAGCGCAAACCAGCACACTGCGCGGCCAGATCACCGGCCCCTTCGACGGGCTCGTGGCAGATGCACCTGTCCAGGTAACGCATACTGATTCCGGTGCGCGGTGGCGTTCAAAAAGCGATGTTGAAGGCCGCTATGAGTTTGCTGGACTGCCAGCTGGCGATTACCAGGTTCGGATCAGTATTGGTTGTTGCGAATTCAAGCCCTATCGATATGAGCCTGTTGAGGTTACACAAGGGGCAGAGCGCGACTTCAACATCCAGCTGCAACAGGGATTTCAACTGAACACCATTGGCGACGACCAGGCGATTGCCACCGCACAGGTTCTGGCTGAGCGGAAGTTACCCGATCTACCTGTGCCGCTCAAAGACAATGGCAAGCCTGATCTTACGGGCATGTGGGTTTACGGCGCTGATCCGTTTCCGGTTGGCCCGAAGTTCAATGATGAAGCAGCGAAACTGGTTGCTGCGCGTGCCGCGAACCATTTCATTGATTCGCCGCGCATGCGTTGCCTGCCAACGGCGCTGCCGATTCCCGGCCACACGCCACCAACGTTTGGCAAGTTCGTTCATACGCCGGGCCTGATTGTGATTCTCTACGAAGGTGTTCTCGGCTTCCGACAGATTTTTACCGACGGCCGCGAGCATCCCGAAGACCCGAATCCAAGCTGGCTTGGGCATTCCATCGGCTGGTGGGAAGATGATGTGCTCGTTGTCGATACCGTCGGCTTCAACGATCGCGGCTGGACAGGGCTGACGCATCCACGCAGTGAGGAGTTTCACGTCGTCGAGCGCTACAAGAGAACCGAGTACGGAGAGATGCAGCTCGTGCTGACGATCGAGGACCCGAACGTTTATCTTGAGCCCTGGGTGCAAGAGATTCCGGTTTACTTCACGCCCGGCGAAGAACTGCTGGAGTTTGTTTGTGAAAACGAGAAATGGAATCAGCCAGAGTAGTGATGGCCACCTGAATTCGAGGAGAATTTCCGAATGAGAACGAAATTTTTAGTATTGCTCGTCTCTGCCATTTTCACCGTTTCCATTCCGGCGAGCGCCCATCACTCCTTCTCCGCCGTGTTCGACGCGAACATGCCTGTCGAAGTGTCAGGCACCGTAACCGAAGTGGAGTGGATGAACCCACACGCATGGATCTACGTAGACGTCGAAAGCGAAAGTGGCGAGACCGTCAACTGGGCATTCGAACTCGGCAGTCCTAATGGATTGATTCGTCGCGGCTGGACCAGAAAATCCGTCCAGGTCGGCGACGAAATCAGCGTGGCCGGCTACAAAGCGCGCGATGGATCAAACCGTGGCAACATCAAGTCGATCGTGTTGGCAAACGGTACAGAGCTAACCGGTAACTCCAGCCGGAAATAATAGCCGCCCTCTTTTCTGCTGGTTTGACATACCGTCCGCTTTTCCCTGGATGTGAGCCTGTTCACGGTGATATCGATGGCCAGGCCATATGTTATGAGTACTCAGGCTTGGAGAAACCCTACAGTGACCAGATTATTTTCAGGATTTTTTATCGCAGTCTTACTGATGCTATTCGCAACACCGGCCTCGGCCAGCGAAGTCGGCATTGAGGTGGGCTTTTCTGACGGCGAGATCTCGATCATTCGCGCCTATTACCGCGATCACGCCGTCGCAACGCCCGGCGGTGGCAAGGGCAAGAAAGGCCCAAAAGGGCTACCACCGGGAATCGCCAAGAACCTGGAGCGCGGCAAGCCGTTGCCACCGGGGATTGCCAAGCAGGTATTGCCATCCGGTCTCATCACACTGCTGCCGGCTCCGCCGAGAGGATTTGAGCGAATTGAGGTTGCCGGCAAAGTACTACTCGTAGAAATCGCCACGCAGGTTATCCACGACGTGCTCGAGGACGTTATTCTCGGCAAGTAATTTTTGAGCTTGTCAGTGTCCACGATCCTTTTCATCGCGGATGATCTGCAGAATGTTTTCCGGAACCTCGCTACCTGAATAGATAGTCTTACCGCCCGCTGCGACGACCGTGACATGCGGAAAACTCCGGACACCAGATATCGCAGCGTAAGCACCGTGCGTATCGAAAATTATTGGCTCGCCGACATGCCGTGTATCCCGGTACCTGACAGCACTGGCCTCATCAGTGCTGTATGCGCTGACGAACCCGATCAGCCGTACGCCCGGCAACGCGGCGTCCCTAAGCTGCTGGATCTGTTGCTCAAATGCCTGACATCTCCTGGAAAGCTCCGGGTACGAATCTTTCACATAGGAGGCACACCAAACGGCGAAGTGGTAGGCCACAAGCGCGTCTCCATCGACGGCATGCAGATCGACCAAGTTGCCGTCGACATCGACGTCGTTCATGGCAGGCGAACCAATCGGGTGCTCGATGCTGTTTGTGTCCGTTTGGCCGGTACCAGGTGTATGCCGGGCTATTGCCGAATCGAGGGCCGGTTCAAGGCTACTGTCGTGCCCGTACGTGCGGTGGAGGATTGTGCCATCGCTGCCCAACAACACGTAGGTGGGCGTGCCAATGATGTCGTATCGATTCCATAGATCGCCGGACTCGTCATACGCCACCGGCATACTCAATTCGTACTGATCAACAGTCGAGGCGACACGGTCGCGCGGGTCACTTACCGCGACATTGACAGCAAGAAACCTGACCCGTTCGCCATACTTCTCGTGCAGCTCAACATAGGCGGGCATCTCCTGCAGGCAAGCAACGCACCATGTCGCCCAGAATTTGAGCAACACCGGTTCTTCTGATCCCGCGTCCAGCACATCGTACGTCGAACCGTTCAATAGTCTTGCTACGACGCTTTCGTTGTCCGCCGCGACACTGTGCGCGGCGAACAGGCAAGTTGTGAGGAAAATCAGGATACGCATGTGTCGTCCGGAGCAGAATGAGGGACCTGTCAAAGTAGACCGGCGATTCATAGCGAATATTTCGCGGGAATTTCGCGCCACAATCCGGGTCCAATCGGGGGTGGAGCTTTCGGGGGAGATACTGATGCGGTTACGCATAGGGTTCGTTGCACTGTTTTGCATTGTTCTCGCTGCCTGCGGTAGCGGTTCCTCCGGCGCCGGCAACACTCCACCGCCGCCGACCGCTCCTCCTCCTGCACCGCCGACCGGCAACAGCTTGCTCGGTACGCGTCCAACGGTTGGCCCGCAGGAATTTGTCGCATTCGAGTCCGGACAAGTCCGACCCCTCGCGCTGTCGGCTGACGGGCAGCGGCTGTTTGCCGTTAACACCCCGGACAATCGCCTCGAGATTTTCTCTACCCGCGGCGGGCTGCAACCGCTTGCATCGATTCTGGTCGGTCTCGAACCCGTGGCCGTTGCCCTGGATCCGGACGGCCGGGCATGGGTTGTCAATCACCTGTCAGACAGTGTCAGTATCGTCGATGTCGACGCCATTGTGCCGCACGTGGTGCAAACTGTTTGGGTGGGTGACGAACCGCGTGACATCGTCTTTGCCGGCACCAATCGTGAGCGCGCATTTATTTCGACTGCACACCGCGGCCAGAACAGCCCGGTAGACCCGGCCCTGAACACGCCTGGTATCGGTCGCGCCGACCTCTGGGTGTTCGACAGCACGGCGGCCGACGATACGCCGGGCGGGACCGCTGAACAGATCATCACATTGTTTGGCGACCGGCCCCGTCCGCTGGCCGTCTCCGGCGACGGGTTACGTGTCTTCGCCGGAATATTCTTGTCGGGCAATCGAACAACGTCGATCTTTCCGAACAATTTCCTGAAAGGAGCCCCGACAAACAGCGCCGATAACGTCGACGCGCCGGACTCAGGGCTGATCGCGCGCTTCGACGGCCGATCGTGGGTCGATGCCGATGGCAACAGCCGCAACGCCTTTGTGCCTTTTTCATTGCCTGATTTCGACGTCTTCGAAATCGACGCCCAGTCGCTCATGGTCACGCGCCAGGTCAGCGGTGTTGGCACCATACTTTTCAACATCGTCGCCAATCCGATTGACGACACCTTGTACGTATCCAACATCGACTCGCGTAACCACATACGCTTTTCCGGATCGACCGCGCGGGGCAACACGTCCGTGCGCGGCCATCTCGTCGACCAGCAGATTACGGTGATCGGAGCCGGCCAGGACGTACGTAAACGCCCTGTCAACAAGCACATCGACTTCAGCGTGCCCACCGGCTCACGGGCAGAACGGGACCTGAGCCTTGCGACGCTGCTGGACATGGCGATTACCAGCGATGGGCAAACGCTTTATGCCACGGCGTTCGGATCGCAGAAGCTTGGCGTGTTCGATACTGCGGACCTCGAAGATGACAGCTTTGCGCCTGCCGCGCAGCAGCAGATCGAGCTCAGTGGTGGAGGGCCGAGTGGCGTCGTGCTCGATGAGTTGAACGAGCTCGCCTATGTGCTGACGCGATTCGACAACGGTATTTCGACTGTCGATCTCGCTACGAACACGGAAGTTGCACATTTGAATTTGTTCAACCCTGAGCCAGCGGCGATCACTGACGGTCGCAAGTTTCTCTATGACGCACGAATAAGCTCAGGTAACGGCAACGACTCCTGTGCAAGCTGCCACATATTCGGCGATAACGACGGGCTGGCATGGGACCTCGGCAACCCGGACGGCACGGTCAGCAGGATCCCGAACATGTTTATTCCCATATCGCCCGCCGGTCTGCCCCACCAGTTTCATCCGATGAAAGGACCGATGACCACGCAATCAATGCGCGGGCTTACAAACCACGGGCCGATGCACTGGCGCGGGGATCGCACCGGCGCAAATCGTGTTGGCGGCGAGACGCTGGAAGATGCCGCGTTCAAGGAGTTCAATGAGGCGTTTGACGCGCTGGCCGGTCTGGGCAGCGAACTGCCTGATACCGACATGCAGGCGTTCACCGACTTCGCAATGCGAATCAATTATCCGCCCAACCCGATCCGCCAGCTCGACAACGGCCTGGTCGGCATCGAGGTTGACGGTGAGAGGCTCTACAACAATGGCGTCGTGCGCGTACAGACAGGTCAGCTCGAGGTATGCGCACAATGTCACCCGATCGACCCGGCGGCTGGCACGTTCGGCACGCGTGGCCTTAGCGCCAACAATTCCCAAGCCGGTGAAAAGAACGTCAAGATTCCGCATTTTCGCGACCAGTACCAGAAAGTCGGCATGTTCGGCTGGGGATTCCAGTCCCCGGCGGCAACCGGGCCCCAGGTGCGTGGCTTTTCCTTTAACCACAACGGCGCAACCAGCTCGAACTTTATTATTGCCGATCTCGGCATGCCGCAGGCCGACCTGCTTGCCCTGCGAGCGTTCCTTTATACGTTTCCCACCGAATCGCCGCCGGTGCTCGGCCAGCAGGTCACGTTGGCCAGCAACCGCGCTGCAGCCACCGCCCGCATCGACCTGCTCGTGCAGCGAGGCATGGTTGATACACCGGTGCCGGAGTGCGACCTGGTCGTCAGCGGCGTCGTCGGTGGTGTAGCACGCAGTTGGTCCATGGACCGCAACGGCGTGTTTTTCCCGGACCGGATCAGCGAACCGGCCATCGACCGGGTCGCCCTGGAAGCGATGATTACCGGACCGAGTGATGCTCTTACGTTTACGTGTACGCCGTGGGGTTCGGGCACACGCATCGGTATCGACCGCGACCTGGATGGTGTACTCAACGGCGACCAGCAGTCGCCATAAAATCCAGTATCTCCTCCGCGGCCTGGGTATCCGAGGTGCCCAGCGAGGCTATGGAAGACATGTGATTGTGGCCGCGCATTTGTTTGAGACGCGCATCAACTCCGTGGTCGACAATCAACTCCCTGAATAATGTCGCAGCCGAGAATTTGAATTTATCCGGATCGAATTCCGCAACCATGATCAGGACAGGGATTGACGTTCTCTCGATCGCATCCAGCTTTACGATGGGCGACGCCAGGATTGCACCGGCTACCGTTGGGCTTTCTTTATCCACCAGTCCCGGGCGAAACACGAACTCGGCAACGATCGACGCACCTGCGGACTGCCCCAACACAAAAATCTGCTCCGGGTTTCCCTTGAGTTCGGATGCATTCGCTTTGATCCAGCGAACGGCAGCCGCAACACTTTCGGAGCCGCTCGGCCAACTGGCATTCGGCACAAGTGGATAAGTCATGTTCACAGCGATGTAACCGAGGCCGGCGAAATACGTCGCAGCACTCGCGAAGACCTGCAGGTTGCCGCGTGCGAATCCGCCGCCGTGCACAAGCAGGATTATCGGCGCCGCGTTCTGCGGATGATTGCGATTGACTCCCGAGTAGACCTGCAGTCGATGTCTCTCGTCCGGCCCATAGGCGATCTCCTCCGACACGACAACATCGGCTGCGGTGAACAGCCTGCGCTGCGATGTATACAGTTCCGCGGTTTCTTGCGCCCTGACTTCATTGCCCAGCTCGCGAATCCGGGCGGCAACTGCCGGCGGCATTCCTGCGCGCAAGGTATTCGCCGTCAACGTCTCGAGCTCGTCGGGCTCGGACCATCGCCAGCTTTGTCGATACCTGAGTTCGCTTGCGCATTTCTCGAGCGAGATACTGCGCGTCGAGTTTGGTGTGAGGTTTCCGATTGATGAATTGACGAACACCCTGTCACTCGACAGTGTCACGCACAGACCCGGCGCGTCCGCCGGGGTCAGCCGACTGTCAGCATGCAGGCGCCAATCGTGAACCGCGGCCGAGGCGCAGTCGATCGTATGCACCGGAGCACCTGCGTCACGACTTGCTGCGCTCAGGCACAAGTCGTACTCAGGCATACGCAGGAAGTTTCCCGGTGTCATTTCGAACAGCTCATCGACATTGAATCCCGGGCGATTGTATTTGCAGGTATGCGTATTGATCGGCGCATCTTTTTGCAGGCGCGCTCCGAAGCCCGGAATGTCCAGGCAGTAACCACTCGGGTCTTGCAGGTCCTCAACCGAACGGATGAACTGCGGATCCGCGAGTGCGAGATTGCCGAATAGCGATGCAAGCAGCATGACTTGAGAACTGTTTTTCATTCGTGAATCTCTCCGCAATTTTTACCGTGATACCATATTTTTCGATCTGACATGAGGGCTCGGTTATGGCGAAGGTAGTAAGAAGCACGCTGACAATACTCGTTCTTGCAAGCTTTACGATGTTCACGACAGGCGTCTTCGCGGATCCGATTCCACCCGGTTGGCAAGCACACAACATGGAGCCAATCGGATTTCTCGACTACCACGATCGCTATTCCACCAAGCTGACGATCAAAGAACATGACGGCCGCTGGTATCTCTACCAGCCCTACCAGAAGACCCCTGACGGTGATCCGCCGGTCCTGGTCATCACTGACGTTACCGACCCGACCAACCCGGTTGTCGTCAACAAAATCGAATACCCGATGGACGGCAACATGGCGCAGGTCACGTTGCACGGCGACATCATGATCACCGGCCTCTCGCGTCAGCTCACCCAGCGCGACACGACGCAACGAATGAACTTCATGTCCGATTTCCAGCCCGAAATCATTCCCGAGGACAAGATCAAGGATGAGGGCATCATCATCTGGGACGTTAGCAACCCGACCGAGCCCGTCGAGCTCTCCCGTTGGGAAACCGGCGCCTACGGAACGCACCGCAACATCTACCCGGGTGGCGACTATGCCTTCCTGGCGGCGAGTGCGCCCGGCTATCGTGGCCAGATCCTGCGCATTGTCGACATCAGCGACCCGAAGAATCCGAAGGAAGTCGGCCGCTGGGCCCAGTTCGGGCAGCGTGAGACTGAAATCCGGCAGGACGGCATCATTCCGAGCTTCCATGGCCCCGCCATCATCAGCCCGGATGGCAAGACCGCCGTGGTCGGTTTTACGCCCGACGTCGTGACCCTCGACATCAGTGACATTAGTGACCCGAAGGTCGTCGGCCGCCTGCAGCTCGTCCCGCCGTTCGTCAACAATGTCACGCAGTCGGTGCACACGGTCATTCCGTACTGGGATCGCGGACTGATATACGCGGTTGGCGAACCCAAAGCCGTGAACTGCAAGGAGTCGATTTCGGCGAACGTCATGATCCAGAACGAGGACCCGGCAAAACCGTACATGATCTCGGTGTTCCCGGTCCCCGAGCCGCCGCCCGGGTATCCCTGGGACAATTTCTGCGATCGTCCCGGCCGCCATGGCCCGCACAACACGAACAACGAAATTCATAACGAGGATGTCGCGCAACCCGGCGACCTGATTCACCTCGCCTATTTCAACGCTGGCGTGCGCGTGTACGATATTTCAGATCCCTACCTGGTCAAGGAGGTCGGCTGGTTCCTGCCTGGCGACCCGGCCACGCCGAAGCGCTCACAGATCGGATTGCTGCCAATCAGCATCTCCCAGGAGGTCTTGATCGACACCCGCGGCAACATTTATATCTCCGAGTCGAGCGGTCTCTACATCCTGCGCAACAGCGGCGAGCTCGAAGGGCGTTGATTTTAAAAACATTTTCCTGGCCTGGCGCTGCTGCTGGCAGCTGCTGGTCGATAAAAACAGCCCGCGAACTAAAGTATCGATAACAAGTCAAAACAGGTGAAATAATCGATAGAAGTTGCTACGATCCGATTCTGTAGAAAGAATCTTTCAAAAAGTCATGTCCTCGGGGGGGGGAATCCATGAGCATTAAGACCAAAGCAAGTCTTGTTAGACCCGCAGTGATGAGCGCCCTGTTTGTGGCGCTTGTTTATATGCCAATCCAGGAAACGCTGGCCCAGGAACTCGAAGAGATCGTGGTTACGTCACGACGCTACGAGGAAAGCATCACTGACGCGCCAGTGGCAGTGGCTGTGATGGATACCCAATTCCTCGAAGACCAGAGAATCAACTCCATCCAGGACATCCTCGAAATTTCACCGGGTGCCTCCTGGGACCAGTTCGCGGCAGCTCAGCCCGGCCTGTCGATGCGCGGCGTATTCGGCGGTACCTTCGGTAACGCCAGCCTCGAGTCCGCGGTGCAGGTCGTTTACGACGGTGTCCCGCTGACCAAAGCGTTCATGATGACGATCCCGGTCTACGACCTGGAGCGCGTCGAAGTCTTGCGCGGTCCGCAGGGAACGACGTTTGGCCGCAACGCGACGATTGGCCTGATGCATTTCATCTCGGCCAGACCAAGCCAGGAGTTCTCAGGCGATATACAGGCGACAACCGGTATTGACGGACCTGATCTCTTTGGTCTGAGTGGCCATGTCGGCGGTGGATTGACCGATACGATTTCCGGCCGGCTTGCGTTCCATTACCAGGATCGCGACGGCAACATAGAAGACGTCGATACGGGCAAGCCCCTCGAAAATTTCGAGAACACCTCTTTACGCGCTTCCTTGTTGTTCGAACCCAGCGACTCGTTCAACGCACTCGTCAAGGCGGAGTACATCACGAACGATGACCTCCCGCAGGTACGTCGAGGCGAGCAATGCTCAGTACCCTGGCTCAATGGCGGCAACGGTTTCTACACCGATGACCCGACGGGCTACAGAGATTCGTGCACAGACTGGACCGCTGATCAGGACGATTCGCGCAAGTGGTTCCTCGAGCGCGACATGTTCTTCCTGACCGCTGAGCTTGCCTGGAATCTCGACAACGACATGGCCATTACATCGATCACGGGCTGGCAGGACGGTACACACGATACGGCCATGGATGCGTTCGGAACGCCGTTTGCGCTGCGCGACCAGGAAGTCAGCAATGATGCCCAAGTCTTCTCGCAGGAATTGCGTATCGACAATCATGGTTCCGGCAACGGGTTCCGCTGGCTGTTTGGCGTCTCCTACACGGATGACCAGGAACTTCGCGAGGAGACGAATACCGGCTTCCCGGAACGCGTCGCTGGTTGCGGCAGAAACCCGGCGTTTGGCAGAGAATGCCCTGAGTGGGTTCTGAACCAGGTCAGTGATGCCGATAACGAGTCATTTGGCTTATTTGGCGAACTGACGTTCGACCTGGGCGAAAACTGGACATTGGCCGTTGGTGCTCGATATACCGACGAATCGCGCAGGTACGACTGGTCAGTTAACGGCTGGGGTGAGGCAGGTGGTTTGGCAGGCATCGGCCTCGCCAATCCCGACCCGACTCGCGACTGCAACGATCCCGCATCCCAATTCGCGGACCCGCAAGGGCGTTCAAAGCAGTCGCCTGCACCGGGCGTTGCCGTAATTTGCGGAACGCCGGCTGCGCCGGTTGGATTTGATCAGGTAGCCACGCAGAGCTGGGACAACACGTCGGTCAGGGTCAACCTGAGCTGGGCTGTCACCGAGAACAGCAATCTCTATGCCACCTACTCGGAAGGCTACAAGGCAGGCGGTTTCCAGCACGACGCGCGTAACCTCGAAGCATTCAATCTTTTCATCGAACCTGAAGACATGACGAACTTTGAACTCGGCTGGAAAGGTGCCTACGACCGGGCCATTTTTGCGATCACCGCATTCCAGATGGAACAGGAGAACACGCAGGTAGGCCTCCTGCTGGCCGTCGGCTCGGGTAACGCCAACATGGTATTCAATGCCGAGAGCACGGACATTACGGGCCTCGAACTGGAAGGCACGTTCGCTATCACCGACAACTTCAATGTTGGCGGCAGCATCGGTCTCTATGATGCCGAATTCGGACCGGGTTCGACGATCGGCGCCATATTTGATCCAGGAACCGGCGAGATCCTTCCGGCCGGTGGCGACCTTGAAGGCGAGCGCCCCAACAACTCGCCGGAAGAGACCTATGCGATCTGGGGAGCCTACGTATTCGACTTCTCCGGCGGCTCGAACCTTCGCTTCCGCGCAGACTGGATGCACCGTGGCGACCAGTGGTCACGCGTCAATGGCCGCGGCGGTTTGAACCTCGCAGGCGAATGCTGCATGAACCTGCGTCCGGAGCTGGACCGCTACGGTGTCGATGTCACATGGACGTCGGCCAGCGACAAGCTGGGCATCTCGCTTTGGGTCAGGAACCTCAACGACGAAATGGACCAGCTCAATCCGGGTCCCGGCGTTGGTTACATCTTCAATCTCGGCGCACCCGGACCTGACGGCAATCGTGATCGCGCCCGCCCGCGCGGTTTTGCGGGTCGACAGTCTGGCGGTGCTACGCTGACCTACCGCTTTGGTGGTTAATTTGTTGCTTAGCGTTTGACGTTTCAACAAAGGGGCCCTGTTGGGCCCCTTTTTGTTTACAGGTATTGTCATTGACCCGTTCTCTCCTCCTATTTGTGCTGCTGATTCCAGCGCTTGTACTCGCCCAGGCGCCCGACCGTATTCTCTACAACGGCAAAGTCCTGACAGTCGACGCGAGTTTCTCCGTTGAAGAGGCGATCGCCATTCGCGGTAACCGCATCGCTGCCGTAGGGTCGACACAGGAAATCCGCGAGCTGGCCGGAGCGGAGACGATCGAGATCGACCTCGAAGGCCGCACAGTCATTCCGGGACTCATCGACAGCCACATACATTACTTGCGCGGCACCAACTTCGCGGCCTATGAGACACGCCTTCACGGCGTCACGTCACGCAAGGAAGCCCTCGAACGCATCGCGGCGAGAGCGCGTGAACTTGAACCGGGGCAGTGGATATTCATCATTGGCGGCTGGAATGAGCAGCAGTTTATTGATGCGCCCGGCGGCTTCAGCCAGGAAGAACTGGACAAGGCAGCACCCGACAACCCGGTCTTCATTCAGAAAATATATTCGACCTTTTATATGAACAGCCTCGCGGTCGCGGCCGTCGCACCTGCGATCGGCGACTTATACCAGGGCGGTTCAGTCGTCCGTGTTGACAACCGTACCGGGCGAACTGTCATGTATGCAGCGCTCGAGCACTTTCCGTTCGCCGAGAACATCGAAGGGCGTATGGAAGAGGTCAAAGCGTTCAACACCTACCTCAACAGCATGGGTGTGACGACCGCCTATGACGTTGGCTACCTGGACGGTTCCTACAAACCTGTCGAGCGTCTGGCCGAGGAAGACGATCTGAGCCTGCGCGTATTTTATGCGCTGCGGTACTGGGCCGACTCGCCGCGCACGGCGATTGCGGCTGCCGAGTTACTCGAACGCGAAGCGCCATTTCAGCGCACGGACCGTTTTGGCATGTTCGGTATTGGTGAACACGTCCACGGCCTGCTGCATGATTCCACGGCCAATGCCACACCGATCGCCGACGAGATCTACGACAGCTTTCAGGTCATCGTTGAGTCGGCTGCCAAACACGGCTGGGCCATCAACGAGCACGTAATGCGCGACACGACGGCCCAGCGAATGCTCGACATCAGTGAGGAGCTCAGCGAGAGGTACCCGGTTCGCGAGCTCAGGTGGACGATGGGTCACCTGGACCTCGTTGAACCCGAGACGCTTGATCGCGCCAAAGAACTGGGTTGGGTGGCGGCGGTTCATAACCATACGGTGAAGCCTCCCATCGAGGGCCCACCTTCACCGAACATTCGTGCCATCCAGGACAGCGGCATTACCTGGGGCATGGGTTCCGACGGCACGGTCGTCGCGACTTACAACCCTTTCCATACGATTTGGGAATACACGGCGGGCAAAGTGTTTCCCGACATAATCAAGTACCAAAGCGATGAAGTGATCACACGTAAAGAGGCGTTGATCGCACACACGCGTTCCAATGCCTACCTGCTGCACATGGAAGACAAGCTGGGCACGCTCGAGGCTGGCAAGCTCGCCGACCTCGTGGTATTGGACCGCGACTACATGACAATTCCCATTGACGACATTCGCAACGTCACGCCTGTGATGACTATGGTCGATGGAAAGGTGGTATTCGAAAAATGACCAGTATGTATCAACGAACCATGTTCACTGCATTGGTTGTGGGATGTCTGCAACTGGCGGGCGCGAGTCCCGTACACGCCAACGCACATCCCCACCCCCGCCCCGACAGCCTGCCCTACCTCGACCAGAACACCTACGTCCACCACATGGCGATACGTGCGCACCTTGGCGGGCCGGACCGGCGCTATAAGATGCAAATGTGGGCTCAGGGCGAGCGGCGCTACATTTTCCAGGGCAGCCAACCCCGTGGCCACGTCATCGACGTAACCGACCCGCTGAACCCAACCGTCATTGCTGAAAGCGCTTTCGAAGGACGGCAGATCCAGCTTGCCTATAACCAGTCCATCGACAAATGGATCCTGATGACCGGCGCCGCTCCGCCGCTGATTCGTGCATCGGAGGAATATCCGCACGGTAAGTATGACGACCCGACGGCATATTCACGCGTGAAGGACCACGAAGGGCTGCGTGGTGTGCGTTTCTATGACGCGAGTGATCCCCTCAACCTTACGTTGCTGTCCGAGTTCAGCACCGACCTTGGTGACCCGGCCCGCAATCTGCAGACCGGTGGAGGTACGCATCGGGATTACTACGACGGCGGCCGCTATGCCTACCTCGATGCCGCGCCCGACGACAGCTTTATGAACCAGGAAAGTCCCGTCAGGGTGCACTCGCATGGCGTCATGGTTGTCGACGTCGCCGATCCCTCAGAGCCGAAGCACGTGTCGACCTGGTGGATGCCTGGGCAACGCTCCGATGAAACTGAGGCTTACAAGAAATGGCGCGAGCACGGCGACCAGCATTCGTTTACCGGGATGCACGGCGCCTTTTATGTACCGGAAAAGGCCGAGAACGGCGGGCGTTACAGTTACTCGCCCTGGGGCAGCCTCGGCGTACTCATCCACGATCTCGAGAACATCGAACAACCGCGCCTCGTCGGACGCTTCCAGGCGCCCTACCAACCGGGCGCGATTGCATTTCATGCGGTTGACCCGTCACGTGTGGACCGTGGCATTCTCCTGGCCAGCCCGGAGACACTGAATCCCGACTGTAATGAGCTATACCACGATACCTACATACTGGATGTCTCCGATCCGTCACAACCGTCAGCCCTCTCCACGCTACCGGTGCCGCAACCACCTGCGGAGGCGCCCTACACGGACTTCTGCCAGAAGCGCGGCCGTTTCGGGCCGCACAATGCGCCACACATCAAGGCGCCGGGCAAAGTTGACCCAAATTTCACCTGTTACACGTTCTTCAACGCCGGGTTGCAGTGCTATGACATCAGCGATCCGAAGAAGCCAACGATCGCGGCGTACTTCATACCGCCCCAGGGCGGCGACCTGGAAGACCCTGGCAGCTATACGCGCAACACAGACAACGTATTTATTGAATGGGATCGCAATCTAGTCTGGGTCGCGACCGACACTGGCCTGTACCTCGTTACGAGCCCGCAATTGGGCGAACCTGTCCTTGGGCCCATGAGTGTGGATGAATGGACGCAGCAAGGCCTGAACGAGGGCCACGACAGAACTGACGATGAGTCGGCAATCAGGCACGTCACGAGAGAGTTCATCCTGCGGCGCGAGAGCAACGACGAGGACGGGCTGCGTGCGTTGCTAACAGCCAATGTTGATCAACGCCTCACTTCCGGACGCATGCGATCCGGGCGTGACGCGGTCGTTAGCGGCGCCCTCGAATCGACACGACGCACGGGCGGGAAACGATCAATCAAGCTGGAGTCCATTCGTTTCCTGGGTGCCGATGTTGCGATTGCCAACGGCAGCTACGACTCTACCGGCCGCAACGATGGCACCGATCTTCATATGCAGACAACAATGGTCTACGTACGCGTCGATGGCGAGTGGCGCATCGACACGATTCGCAACGCGCGATTACCCGACCAACCGTGATCTGTGGGGTATCTCTGACTCCAACTCCTCGTTCCAGTCCAGTTGACGAAAGTCGAAACCCTTTTCGATGGTCGGCTTGATGACCTTGAAGTAAGGCGATACATCGAAGTCACGCGGCGTGAACAGCGAGTGATGGCGGATGTGCAGAACCTCGCGCTCGATGTGCGGCAGGATCGGATAGGCGATCGATTGGAACGCCTCGGCAATGCGCGTCGAGCAAATGGCCCGTGTCGGGTCGCCACTACCGAGCGCGAGCATGCCGCGGCGCCAGCGTGTCGGTACAGGTGGCGTCGGCACCAGGAAACGGGCCAGGTCTATGATGTTCTCGTACTTGGACAGCGGTACGGCGATGACACCGTTCTTGAGATCCGCCTCAACGAGCGCGGGAGTGCCATCCTCAAGTCCGGGCAGGCCTTTCGCATGTCCGACATAGAGTGCTGCGTGCGACCAGGTGGACTGTGTCAGGTATTTAACGGCAGTACTGAAGCGCTGGTTGCCCTCGACGAGAATGATGTCGGCCGGCTGCAGCACGGCTTCCAGTAACTCGGGGGAACTGACGGAAAACGGCACGTACTTGCGGTTCGAGCGAACCAGGTACCGCACCAGCGGCCCGGTGATACTCTGTTTAATCCGGTCCAGCATCGGTCAGCCGGGGAAAACGACCGTTGACGGATGAAAGGCGTACCACGCGAACCAGTAGACGATTACTGACGGCAGCTCGTCGCCATCAGCGTCCAGCACGCGCGCGTAGTTCTCGCTCTCGCGCCACTCGATTGTGACGATCCTGCCGGCAACGACGTCGTCGATTTCGATCTTACCGGTCGCGCGCAGCTCGCGGAATGGATAGGCCTTGTGTACGCCATCGATAGTCAGGCCGAGGACGCGTTCCTTGTTTTTGTAGGCGCCGTTTTCGCGCGCAACAGGAAACATGAGCCGGTCCGTGCTTTGATAGCGCGCATACGGGTCCGATGTATAACGAAAGTCCAGGATAGCGTTGACGGTTAGCACCTGTGTTTCCGGATGGCGCGCCTTCCAGTCGCGCCAGGTCGTGTGCGCCACGGTCACGGCTTCGATGTTGGTGCCCTTCATCGGCCCGCTGATGGCCATTGACATGATCTGCGACCACAGTGAGTCGCTGTTGTAGTCGTAGAGCAGCACGTCGCTGTTGTAGAGCAGGCCAGAAACACCAAACCTCAGCACCTCGCCGCCAATCGTGGCTTTGAACGCCATGCCGGAGAAGCACAATGGGCAGTAAGTGACGACAATGGGTTCATCGCCGAACCGATCATTCACGATCTCGTGTCGATCCATAATACGGATCGGGTAGGCTTTGGCGACGCCGTTGCGCGTGAGACCGAGTACACGATCCGCATCGTTCAAAAAGTCGGCCTTGCCCGCCTCGACGAAGGTCGGGTTATGGATGGCTGGAATGCCATCACGCTGTACGCCGCCCCATAGAATCTCCTTCGGTGAAACGAGCGCGTCGGCATAGTCGAAGCCGTTCCAGTTTTCCTGCGCGAACAAACTGGTGCCGCAAAACAACGCACTGATGAGGATCAGCTTGGCACTTCGCTGAATCGAAGAGCTGATGGTCACGGTGCGTCGTCCCGCAGCATGGCTGGTGATAACGGGCATTGAAAGCGTCCCAGTAAAAATCGGATTCGTGCGGCGTATAGACAATCTGACCCGGGCTGATCCGGAAATATTTCAGAGTATTTGGTTGTGTACGCGCAGAACTATAGGCGATGCCTATATATTCCGTTACGATCACGGCGTGAGAACTTTCTTCTCCGAACTCCAGCGCCGCAACGTCGTCAAAGTTGGCGGGGCGTACCTGATACTCGCGTGGGTGATTGCCCAGGTGTCCGAACTTGCGCTTGACAGCTTTGAAGCGCCGAACTGGGTCATGAAGACCCTGTTGCTGCTGCTCGCGCTGGGCTTTCCTCTGGCACTGTTGTTTGCCTGGGCATTCGAACTCACACCGGACGGCATCAAGAGAGACGAAGATGTTGATCGCAGTGAGTCTGCCGCCCGACCGACCGGCAGTAAGCTGGGATACGTGATCATCGCTGCCGCTGTCGTTGCAGTCGGCTATTTCCTGTGGAATACCGGCGACTCCAATGAGGAGACTGCCCCGGCGGACTCCGAATCGTCGGTAGCGGTCCTGCCGTTCGTCAACATGTCTGCAGACCCTGCCCAGGAGTACTTCTCGGACGGCATCACCGAGGAAATCATCAACGCTGTTGTCAAGATCCCCGGCCTGTCGGTACCGGCACGTACCTCAGTGTTCGCGTTTCGGGATCACAGTGGCGACGTCCGCGAGATCGGCACCAGTCTCGGCGTCGCCCATGTCCTGGAAGGCAGCGTCCGCTCGCAAGGTGACCAGGTGCGGATCACGGCGCAGCTAATCAAGGTGGACGACGGGTTTCACGTCTGGTCCGAGACGTTCGACCGTAAACTGGAAAACATCTTTGTAGTGCAGGAAGAAATTGCCAGCGCGATCGCCGCGGCGCTGGTAGGCGAACTCGGCACCGCGGTCAATACGGTGCCGAACCAGACGCGCAATATGGCCGCCTATGACACTTACCTGAAAGGCCAGGCGGCATTACGGCGTCGTGAGCAGGAAGCCATTACTCTGTTGGAACAGGCAACCGCGGCAGACCCGAAGTTTGCCCCGGCCTGGGCTGCGCTGGCGATTGCGTATCAGTCCATCACGGAAGACGACCAAAAGGCGATGGAAACGGCACAAAGAGCACTGGCATTGGATGCGAACAACGTGGACGCCTTGAACGCGATGGGTGGTGCACTACGTCGCACGCGGCGCTGGCTCGAGGCAGAGCCCTATTTCGACAAGGCGCTGGCGATCGATCCAAATTCGGCCGAACTCCTGGAAGACTATGCCGAGTTTCTAAGCCTTGTCGGCCGCTACGAAGAGGCGCTCGCGTTCACCAGCCGCGGTATGGAGATCGATTCCCGGCTGCGGCCTCTCGTGTTCGCACATCTCGATGCACTCGGCAGCAATGGTCTTGCGGAGGACGCCTTCGAACTGGCGCAGCAGGTGCTTGAGGACGTAGCTGACGACTTCACCGCGGTGTACTGGTACATGCTCGCGACACTGCATAGTCCTGCGCTGGATCCCGGAATACTCACGCAGGAGATACCGACCGAAGTTGCGGACGACCAACCTCAGTGGTATGTCGATCTGGTCGAGGCTGCAGCACAGGTTGTCAAAGGATCGGCGGACGAAGCATTAATCGAGTATCTCAAAGGTCACTACCCGCTCCCCGATCGACTCGAGGCGGCTCGTGGCTACTACATCGCTTTGATTGCCAGGGATGCACTGGTGTCTGCCAATCAGCTGGATTACATCATTGAAAAAGACATCTGGTCGGCAAAACAGGCCAACCTCGCTCTGCACGAATACGGCTGGACACCTTTTTACGCCCAGTTGCGGCAGCACCCGCGCTACGGCGAATACCTGGAGCACGCGGGAATTGTCGCGTACTGGGACGCCACAGAATGGCCCGATTGGTGTGAGCGCGGCGCGGACAAGGTCGTGCGCTGCCGCTAAGTAAGGCCGGTACCCGACCTGCGCCGCTCTTTGATGTAGGCGTTGGCGCGCGCAACAAAGAAATTCATGTCCCGGCGCTGCTGCGGCTTCAAGAGTTGCCGGAACGGCCCGGTCAAGAACACGAACGCGATCAGCGGCAACAGCAGGAGCGGTCCAAAGAGCCCGAACAGGACAATTCCGAAGAACGCGATCACAGCCAGAACCGTTTTCGACGTCACGAGAATCACTGCCAACAAACCAGCCCAGTCGAAAGGCACCGTTACATCGTCGCGAGTAGGCCTTGTCTGGAGTTTTGCGGTCGGCGCTGTGTGATGCTCACTCGGTGCAATGTGCCGATGCTCAACCCTCAGGTGTGACGTATAGGCCTCTTCACCCAGGCGCCGCAAAATGGCATGGGCCTCAGCCGCATACGAGCTGGTCGGGAACTTGCGGATAATTTTCTTGCAAAGAGACGCGGCGCGGGAGGCATTACGCTTGTTGTCACGCGACTCACCGTAGCCGACGCTTTGGAACGCATATTGCGCTTCGTTGAGGAGTTGCTCGGCGTTTGCCATCGACAATTGGGACCACTGCTTCGCTTGCAGCGATTATGATGACATTTCGGGGCCGGCCACGCCACGCTGGTGCTCAAGGAGCTAAAAGAGGAACGCAACAAGAGCGGCAAGTAGCTATTGCAAATGCGGCTACTTGGCTCCGCACTTAACCTCTAGCTCTGCAAAGTCATACAGGTACGCCGGCGCTTCTGACGCTTCGATACCTATGTTGCCGTTACCGATATTCACGCCGGATCTCATCCACGCACCGTGTTTGATGTCGCCACCGACGTGATATGACGGACGCACAGACCATCGGTAGGTTTGGCACGGTTCCAGTTGTGCGGTGACGGTGTGAACAGGATCCTGAATCTGCTTCGCTGAATAAATGGGTCGGTGCAGATCGTAAATCTCTACATCGTAGTAGATGTCCGATTCTTCCATGCCGAGAACCCACGCAGGATCTGCATCATCGCCAGGCCGATTCAGCTCCCAGGCCAGCGTCGGGCTCAGTGACTTGCTGCTGCCCTGCCATTTGTTATTCCTGCTCACACTGACATTGCTGGATTTTATTGGCAGTAACGTATGCGCCAGGCCGGCCGAATCGAATACCTGGGCCGTTATTTCACGGCCGATGTAATGTCGTGCGAAGTTCGCATAATCGCGCCAAACGGCATTGTCGTTCTCAGTCCAGTTACTCAGCGTGTCGCGATCCTGGTACTGGATGATCGTCTCGTAGACATCGGTTGCATCTCTCAGGCGATGCATTGTCGCAATAACGGTCGCCGTGATGATCGCGTCATTGCCCTCGACATCGATAATCAGGTCCCGCACGCCAACATACAATAGCGCGTCGGTATCCTCCGGCACCGGCGTCTCACGTGCAAACACCTGTGGCTCCAGGTTCGGTGCCGTTCGTATCTCGAAGTAAACGTCCGACGCGATTTTTTCATTGACGATCTGCTGGCTCGACGCCTTGGCCAGATCCTCTGTCAGCGCATCCCGAAATTCCTGGATCTCGCGCTGGGTTGCGCCCGCAATGCCGCCGGCAATCAGGCCGGGAATCTGCAGGATCGGAATGGGTATGTTGAGGGCTACCGGGCCAGCTTGCTTGTGAATCGTCGTTGCACCCGATCCGGCGACCATGCCGCCGTATAGGCCATGGGATCCTTTCTCGTAGCTGCCATCGATCTCCTCACTAGTCGTGCTCCCGCCCGGCATCAGTACGACCTTTGTGATGGATGCCCGCAGGGCCTCGGACATCGGTATAACTTCGCCGAACGCGGGCGACTCCTGTGCAGCCGGCAACGCTTTTGCGACTTCCGATGGCGGCGGTGGTACGCCCTGTGCCTGCACCACCCCGTTGAGAGAGGCCACCACCACAGCGCCGAGCACAACACGAAAATTCATACCACGTCCTTTGCGAGAGCAAGAAACCAGATACTGGTGGCGATTATGACATGCCTCCCGGCGGATGGTTCCGGGGGACAAGGCCAGTGCGAGCAACCGTGGACAGGGCAAGTGGCTGAGGTTCCTCCCGTTTGTGCTATTCGCAGCTATAATTAAGGCGACATCCTATGGATGTTGAGCCAGAGACAATAACAATGAACAAGTTCTGGACAATGCGCGTGAGCGTTGCAGCTCCTCCCCTTTTCGCCGTTTTTCTCGGCGTTGCGTGCCTGCTTGGCATCGAAGACACCTCGGCCCAGCAAGTCTTGACCATGACAGGTATCGAGAAAATCGACAGTAAGGAGCGCATCAGCGGCAACGCTGTCGTCGGTTTCAGCTTTAGCGAGAATTGCGACGAATTTGATCCCCGCAGCATTCATGTCTATACGGGGATCGGACCCGAAACGGTAAAGCTCACGACGATGCTGACCACCGTCGATGGACGCTATGTCTTCAGCGCCACTCAGTCAGAAGTCACAATCGGTGGCTGGTATCGGCTGGACCTGAAGAACAAGATGACTGAATCGGGTGGCAAGGTTGTGCCGCTCAACACTGCGTTCCTGGCGCAGTACCGCGACGAACAAATTGCATTTCTGGTGACCGACAGTCGTGGCCGCTTCTACCCGGTGCATTGCGGTTGCCAGGGCAATCTCGAGGAGATCCGCATCCAGGTGAATGCCGAGGGCGCCGATGCTTACTATCCTGACCTTAGCGGAGACAAACCGACACTCAAGTCCTGCAACCGTGTACAGGAGAGTTCGAATTTCAAGTTTGATCATTTCTGCGACGTGAGTTCCGCGGACGTCAAGAAGGTGGATGACACATTTCCAATTATTCGGAAACGGGGCGCCACCATTGCCAAACCAGTGACCATAAAGACCGAAATTCCTGCCCTAAATAAAAATCAGGAAATCTATTCGCCGTGTGCAGCGGAACCTGGGAATAACTAGTGGGCAAGCGAAGGAAGAAGCTTCTGCGCCGCATACGGGTTGCCACGAGGCCCTACGCATACGCAATTCTCTTCATATCCTTAGCCCTGTTCCTGGCCGGCCTGCGATTCGGTGTCTTCTACATTGAGAAAATACAGCACGACGGGCTCACATCCACGATAACCGCGTCGACCGAAGCGCTGAGCTTCTCGCTACAAGAGGACCGGCAATCCTCGTGGATCTTGCCAGTCGGCATGTTCCTCGTCACGACCGATCCATCGAACAACAACGACTGCAATGCTATGACGGAATTCGTTGGCGGCATTGATTTGCTCATCGGATATCAATGCACGTCTGGTTCGAACACGCGACTGGAGATCAATGGCGCTGCTGAGGTTGCGGTCATGATCACACCTGCTGGTAAATTGAGATTGACGGTAAAGCCGCACGGTAAGAGTCCTCTCGATGTTCGCGTCGTTAATGCAGAAGACGAATCGTTGTTCCCACCCCAGCTGGAACTTGGCTACGAAACGACATTGCCTGCCAAGATTCCAGACTCGGATGATGTCTACCAGGTTCGCGTGCCCTTGATTGCGACCTCGGCGCAGGTCGGCTCGCATTTGCATTACGTTTCGACAGTTGACACGAGCCCGGACGATTTCTGGCAGCCCGCCTTGTTGTCAGGAAACGTCTCAATCATTGCGCAGAACCACCCGGACTCAGAAAAATTCGATGTCCTCAATGAGCCCCTCGATACCGGCGATGTATTGGGTATCGGAAGGAATGTTAGCGAAGACGAACAAGGCGATGAGTACACCCCTGACGACGCGAAGACCGACCTCGTCTGGGGCGTGGCCACGATCGGGCGACAGGCTACAACAATGTCGGGAACAACCGAGATCGATCAGTTCATGATCCACGTGGTATTGCACACGACGCATCGGCAATTGTCTGTTCGTCGTTTCGGCACCCGGGTGGGGCACACAGTCGCCGCATCGCGTTGGTCTATACTCTCAAGGTGGCCCAATGGTCAGAAAGCCTGGCTCAGCTTTGTGACAGCGGCTTTTCTACTAACAACCATACTGACGCTTGGCGAATGCATCAGGGATAACCCTTTGAGAAAAAAGAAGAAAAAATAGAAAAGGACAGGAAAAATGAACTTTGTCCATCGTCTCCAGATACAACAGCGGAATTTACTCCTCGTCGTGTTACTCGCCGCGGTCTTGCCCGGTGCCCTATGCGCCGCGCCGGTGCATATTTCCGTGACAACCTTGATGGGCGGCCAGGAATACGGTGCTGGCATCAGCGCCGGTATTGGCGAGCAGTGCTTTGTGATCGCACCGCTACACGTTGTCGAAATCGCTCAGAGCATCACGGTATCCGACCGCAAGGGAAATTCTGCGCTTGCCAAACCGTTACATTCACCGGATGGCGTCGACGCGATACTGCTAAAGGTTGAGGACAATCATAAGTTGAAGTGCCCCGAGGACTGGGACGATGGCATAGCGGGCGAAGATGCGATGTATGACGTCGAGTTTCTCGTCTCGAAAAAGGTAAAGGCCGGCGGAATTCAGCAGCGCAGGTTCTTCCCCGGGGACATTACATCAACAACCATCACCGTACAGCCCTACAGCACGGGTAAGGCTAACCGGCTCAAGGAAGGAGATAGCGGTAGCGCTCTGTACGCCAATAATCTGCCGCTCGGCATGGTGGTTGCGGTGGACACGTCCACGGGTGAAGGCGAAGCCATTAAGCAGAGCCAGCTGCATGCGTTGTTCAGCAATCATATGCTTGAACCTGATGCCAAGCGGGTCCTTGTCAGTCCGGTTACCCAGGGAAACCAGGAAAACCCGTACGCAACATCGGCCGCTGCCGAGTTTGTCGAGGCCATGACCCCCTGGGTCGCGATGCAACCAAGTCCCGCTATGGCGCGTGCCTACCTGCAGAGCGAATCGCGAGGCGTCGAGCCCACTTACCCTGAGAACGTCGACTACGTCATCCAGACCCGCATCATCTCCAACACCAGTCAACAAGTCGCCAACTCGAACTACGATGCAAAGAAAACACAGACAAACAACGTCGGTGAGCAACTTCTCAACCGGGTCAGCGGCAAGGATTTTCGCTACTACCTGGTTACTAACGTCGATGTAGAAGTCACGGTCGTCGATCCGAAGACTCAGCAACGCACGAGCCATGTCGAGCGATCCGAGTTCAGGGACCCGATGACCGAAAATGTTAACCAACGCGACCTGAGCAACGACGCAGTTGTTCGTGCATCAGTTGACGCTGTGCACATCGCAATGAAGAAATTTGGCGTGCCTATCATGGATAGCAGCGCAGCGCAGATCGCGGAAGGCGAAGGAAAGAAAAAGAGAAAGAAGAAAAAGAAGAAGAGCGATGAGCTCCTTGACGCTTTGTTGGGCCGTTCCGACAACTGAAACCAGGCAGTATGCTCAGTACTCTCGATACCAGCCTCATTTTCGCGTACCTGGCGCTCATGATCGCCATCGGCCTCTACGCCAGCCGTAAACAGGATTCCGTTGAAGACTTCTTTATTGCCGGTGGCAGGCTCGGTACATTTTCAATCGCCTGCCTGTGGCTTGCATCCTGGGTAGGTGGCGCTACGGTCGTCGGCGGTGTCGCCAAGGCCTACGAATTCGGCATATCGGGTAGCTGGTATACGATCTGCATGGCAATCGGCTGCCTCACGTTTGGCCTGTTCTTCGCCGCGCGCGTCAAGCGCTGGGGTAACGAACGCCAGTTGCTCACCTACACCGACTGGGTTCAATTCGCCATGCTGTTCATCGGAATTGTCATTATCGGTATCCCCATTGCGATCGAGAGTGGCGGCACCTGGGAGGCACTGTCGACACAACTACCCTCAGAGCATTTCAACCCGACCGGCTGGGGTGTTGCCACAATGCTGGCACTGGGCGTTTCCCTGCCTCTGAGTTTTTTCGTGGCGATGGACAATTACACGAGAATGTTTGCCGCCAGGAACGAACAGGTTGCCAAACGTGGCACGCTACTCGCGACAGTGTTTCTTTTGCCAATAGCGGTGGGCACTGTCTGGATCGGCATGACGGCCGTGCTGACCCATCCGGGCATCGAAAACGGCGACAGCGTCCTGTCGACGTTCGTGGAGGACGCCGCCTTCTGGAGCATCACGATTTCACTGATCACGGTCATCGGCTGGTATGTCGGATCGACACTCGAGCTCGCAAGCATCTTCACCGTTGACCCGTTATGGCCCGGCCTTCTCGTATCAATTGTCGTTTTCACTGGCATTAGTGTTGTTGCCGGTACAAGAGAGTGACGACAGAGGTCGTAACATTTGATGGAGCCCCGCCGCCGGGAACAATTAACTTCGGCGTCGGCCAGCCTTCTGCCGACCTGTTGCCGGTCGATGTTGTACAGCAGGCCAGTGAGTCTTTTTTTGCCGAAGCACAACCGTTCGAATTGAACTACGGCGTTCCCCGGGGCGACGCTCGCTTTCTCGAGTCGCTGGCTGCGTTCCTGAGTTCCCACTATGGTTCCGCTACGACAGCGAACAATCTGTTTGTTACCGGTGGCAACTCGCAGGCAATGGCCATGGTGTCCACAACCCTTGCCCAACCTGGCGATACCGTGTTTGTCGAGGAGCCGAGTTATTTCCTGGCGTTCCAGATATTCCGTGACCATGGGTTGAATATCGTCAGCATCCCGATGGACAACGATGGGCCCCGTATCGAAGCACTTGAGCAGGCATTAACAGAGCATTCACCTGCGTTTCTGTACACAATCCCGAGCTATCACAATCCTACCGGTCACTGTTCTTCGGCAAGTCGTCGGCAAGTCGTTGTCGAACTGGCGCAGAAACACGAATTCCTTATCGTCGCAGACGAGCCGTATCAGCTATTGCACTACTTCGATCCGGCACCACCAGCCTACGGCACGATGATAGACAGTTGCGTTGTGATATCGCTGGGTTCGTTTTCGAAGATACTTGCGCCCGCCATGCGTCTCGGCTGGATTCAAACGTCGAATGCACTCATTGAGAAATTGCTGACGATTGGTTTCATACACAGCGGCGGCTGCATTAACCACATCAGCTCGCACATCGCCCGGCATGCCATCGACAATGGACTGCTCGACAAGCACATCGAGAGACTTCGCAATGCGTATCGTGGGCGTGTCGAAGCGATGGATGGCGCCCTGCACCAACACTTCGCTGGCCTCGCGGACTGGTCGCGACCGGACGGCGGTTACTTTTTCTGGTTACGTTTCGACGAGTCCGTCGACACGGGGCCACTGCGCAAAACAGCGCTTCAGCGTGAAGCTGGATTTACAGCCGGTTCCCTGTTTTCGAGCGAACGTAAGCTGGGCAATTACCTGAGGCTCAGCTTCGCTCACTACAATGAAGACGATATTCGCGAAGGCATCTCGCGACTTCGACCGCTGTTTAAATAGACCGTCAACTCGAATGACATCGGGTTACACTCGGCCAATTATTTGAGCGTGGATCCAATATGCAACTACTAATACCTCGCCGGCACGCCTTTTTGGCAGCCGTGCCTGCCCTGCTTCTGCTTGGGTCCTGTCAGCAGGATGTGCAAGATGACCGCGGCGTTGATTCGGGAAGATCTCCGGTTGATGCCCTGGATCGCGAAACGGCCAATGCACGCAAGGCGCGGATTTCAAATCTTGAATACGAGGTCCTCATCGATCTCGTCTCTGGCGAGTCGGAATTCTCAGGTGACGTGGCGCTGCGCTTTGATCTGTCGGATATCTCTACAGCATTGACCATCGACTTCACGGGTGGCTCGGTAATCGAATTATCGGTGAACGATGCCCCGGTGGCCGCCGACTACAACGGCTACTTTATTACCATTCCAGCTGAACACCTTCAGCAAGGATCAAACAGCATCGGGGTCACTTATAGTCATCCATTTGATGGCGGCGGCACCGGCCTGCACCGTTTTGTCGATCCCGAGGATGGCCAGACCTACCTGTACACTTATTTGTGGCCCTACTACGCCAATCGACTTCTACCGTCGTTCGATCAACCCAGCCTCAAAGCGAATTTCTCCCTGGGTGTATTAGCGCCGCAAGACTGGACGGTCGTTTCAGCCTCACCAGGATCCTCCGAGCCCACCGAGAGCGGGTCAAACCTGTGGACGTTCACCACGACACCAAAGATCTCAACCTACATATTTTCACTGCATGCCGGGCCGTACGCTGTGTGGGAAGACAACACCGGTGACGTTCCGCTACGTCTCTTTGCTCGCCA
>Ga0255047_10000134_pt1 | contig 52447 bp, 46 predicted proteins | sample JV7_2_1_MG_FD_183640 | JGI IMG/M metagenome (GOLD analysis project Ga0255047, IMG submission 183640) | Seawater microbial communities from Jervis Inlet, British Columbia, Canada - JV7_2_1 | ecosystem: Environmental > Aquatic > Marine > Inlet | place: Canada: British Columbia | collected 2016-10-06
AAGGTACAAATGCTGATGGAACCCGAGCCAACGAAGCTGCCGTGGGACGATCTCAACGTCGACGTGGTGGTGGAGGCAACCGGCATCTTCCGTACCCGCGAGCTGGCAGCCAAGCACCTCGAAGCCGGAGCCCGCAAGGTCATCCTGACTGTCCCGGCCAAGGGCGAGGTAGACGCCACAGTGGTCCTGGGGGTCAACGGCGATTCGCTCGAGGCGGATGATGAGGTGATTTCAAACGCCTCGTGCACCACCAACTGTCTGGCTCCGGTCGCCAAGGTGCTCAACGACAACTTCGGCATCAAGCGGGGTGTGATGACCACGGTCCACGCCTACACCAATGATCAGCGGTTGGCCGACGTGCCGCACGCCGATTTGCGGCGGGCTCGGGCAGCCACCGAGAACATCATTCCGACCACCACCGGCGCCGCCCGTGCGGTGGGGCTGGTGCTTCCCGAGCTGGCGGGCAAGCTGGACGGAATGGCCATGAGGGTGCCGGTCCCCGACGGCTCCATTGTCGACCTCGTAGTCGAACTGGACTCAGAGGTAAGCATCGAAGAAGTGAACAACGCCATGAAGGAAGCGGCCGCCGGGGACCTCGAGGGCGTACTCCAGTACTCGGAGGAGCCGCTGGTGTCGACCGACATCATCGGCAACCCCTACTCGTCGATATTCGACGCCAACGCCACTCAGGTGATGGATGGGCGCTTCGTCAAGATTGTTTCCTGGTACGACAATGAGTGGGGCTATTCGAATCGAGTGGTCGACCTCATCGAGCTGGTCGGAACGCAACTGACAGCCGTCTAGTCGCCAGCTAGCTGCGGATCGCATCCGGCATTCGGCCGTGCCTCAACCAGTTACTGCCTACTGCCGCCCACCGGCGAGGCGGATAATCACCAGGGAAGGTCTACTTGTCCTGATTCCACTCTTCCCACAATTGCTCCAGTGCCCGGCCCAGGCGGATCGGGTCGTGCTGGGGCCACGGGGCACTACGGTCGAGCAAGTCGCGGAAGGCGGGCTTGGCCCCGAGCGCCAGAACGTGCTCCTCATCTCCGGCCACCGATTCGGCCCCGGTCGGGAACGGCGGGCCCCCCTGGTGGATGAGCGCAGTGAGCGGAGCCTTGATACCGCCGAACTCGAGCAGAGCGCCGACATGCTCGGCAGCCCCAAGACCCAGGGACTCGCCATCCTGGGTGGTGAGGTTGCACACGTATACGACATCTGCCGATGAAGCGTTGACGGCGTCCGCCAGGTCTGGGACCAGCAGCGCCGAGATCACCGACGTGTAAAGGCTGCCGGGACCCATAACGATCTGGTCGGCGGCGGCGATCACCTCCAGCGCCCGCGGATTAGCGGACTCACCGGCCGGCAACAGGCGAAGTTCCGAGATCTTGCCCCGGGTCGTGGCGATGGCAGCCTGACCATCAACCAGAGCCCCGTCGATGATCCCCTGCAAGTGAAGCGAGCGGCGGGCATTGGGAATGACGTGGCCGACGCACCCCAGCGCCTCTTCGGCGATGCCGATGGCAGTTTCGAAGTTGCCGAACAGTTCAGACATAGCTGCCAGGATCAGATTTCCGAGCGAATGTCCGGCGACGTCGGTGCTGTTGAAGCGGAACTCGAACATCTCGCTCCACAGGCTCGGCTCCGGGCTTAGAGCCAGCAGGCAGCGGCGGATATCGCCGGGCGGAAGAATGTTGAGGGCCGAAGTCAACCGACCTGAAGATCCACCGTCGTCGGCCACGGTGACGACGGCATCGATCCGAGAGGCGTAGGACTGAACGCCGACGAGGGCCTGGGCCAAGCCGTGGCCGCCCCCGAGGGTGACAACCCGGGGACCGGTCGGGTCCAACCGGATCACCTCGAGCATCTCAGTTTCAAGTTCGAGCGCACTCATCGCCCATCAGCCTTTCCAGGTTCTCGGCTACAGGTTCGCATCCCGATGCCGGACCGTCACATCGTTGGCACCGGCCTTGAGACGCTTGCTCAGCTCCTCAGCGATAGCCACCGAGCGGTGGCGCCCACCAGTGCAGCCGATGCCGACCCGCAGGTACGCCTTGCCTTCGTCCACATAGTGGGGAACCAGGAACCGCAGCAAATCGTCGACCCGGTTGACAAACTCCACGGCCACCTCGTCGCTGAGAACGTAGTCGGCCACCGCGGCATCGATCCCGGTGAGCGGGCGAAGGTTGGGCACCCAGTGGGGGTTGGGCAGGAACCGAACATCAAAGACGAGATCCAGGTCTCGGGGGCTGCCGTGCTTGAAGCCAAAGGACATCATCGACACCTTCATCTGGGGACGCGGAGAGGGCGCCTCGAACGCATCCTGCAACCGGCGACGCAGGTCGTGCACGCTCAACTCGCTGGTGTCGATCAGCACGTCGGCATTGCCTCTTACATCCGACAGCAGCTTGCGTTCCTCGGCGATCGATTCTTCCAGGGTGTCGGCCACCACCGGGTGCGGGCGGCGGTTCTCCTGGTACCGCTTGACCAGCTCACGATCGTCGGCGTCCAGAAACACCGTGAGGGTGCGGATTCCATCTCGCTCCAAACGAAGGATCTCCTCTTCAAGCTGAGAGAAGGTCAGGACTCCGGATCGAGAATCGACTGCGACCGCCAGACGGGACCGGGCGACGTCGGCCAGGTCGGCCATCTCGGCGGCTTCGCCGATCAGCTTGGGAGGAAGGTTGTCGATCACGAAAAAGCCAAGATCCTCGAGCACTTTGGCGGCCGTCGACCGCCCGGCCCCCGCCATGCCGGTCACGACCACAACAAAAGGTTGCTCAGCCATCGAGGCCTTCCCTTCTCAGACTCTGCCCCTCGGTTCGGTCATGGCTCGTCACGTCGCCTCCCCGGGCCCGCTCCCGCTCCCGCTCCCGCCAGACCGTGCAGCGCCTGGTACACGCTTTCAGCCACATTACGCGGTACCACCTCCTCCATCTGATCAATCGAGGCCTCCCGCAAACGCTTGAGAGATCCGAATGTCCGTAACAAGGCTTTCTTCCTGGCCGGACCGACTCCCGGCACCTCGTCGAGGATCGAGTCGACCATGCGCTTGCCCCGCAGCTTTCGGTGATAGGTGATGGCGAACCGATGGGCCTCGTCCCGCACCCGTTGCAGCAGGTAGAGGGCCTCCTCCCCGCGGGGAATGCGAACGGTTTCCGCCCGGCCTGGCAAATAGACCTCCTCCATCCGCTTGGCCAGACCGGCCACCGGAATGTCCAGGTTGAGCTCGTCGAGAACCTGCACCGCCCGACTCAGTTGGCCCGCCCCGCCATCGACAAGAATCAGCGAAGGGGGATAGGCGAACCTGCCTCGCTGGTCGGGAGGCAGGTCTCGCTCGGCCAGATACGCCGTGAACCGGCGCCGCAGCACCTCCTCCATTGAGGCGAAGTCGTCCTGGCCTGCAACGTCCCGTACCCGGAAATGGCGGTAGTCAGATGGCCGGGGAAGCCCGTCCTCCAGCACCACCATCGAGCCGACGGTGTTGGTTCCCTGCACAGTGGAGATGTCGTAACACTCGATTCGCAGCGGCGGGTCCGGCAAGTCGAGAGATGCCTGCAGGCTGCGGAGCGCTTTGGCTCTAGCATTGTGGTCGGCGTTGCGCCGCAGCCGGTGGCGGGCGAATTCTTCGGCCGAGTTGGCCCGGGCGGTCTCCAGCAGCCGCCGCTTGGCCCCCCGCTCGGGCACCCGCAACTCAACCTTGCCCTCCCTGCGCGCAGTCAGCCAGTCCCCCAGCACCTGATGATCGTCTGGTGGCTCGGGGACCAGGATCAGAGCCGGCGGCGGCTCAGTTCCGTACAGCTGCTCCAACATGCGGGCAATCAACTCGGCAGTGGTGACCTCCTCGACCTTGTCGATGATGGACGAGACCCGTCCCACCACCCGGCCACGCCGCACCGTCAGCAGCGCCAGTGATGCCTCTAACTCGTCCTCGGTGATGGCCAGCAGATCGAAGTTCTCAGGCCGCTTGGTGACCATCTCCTGGCGAGCGCTCGCCTTCTGGATAGCGGCGAGTTGATCCCGCAACCGGGCGGCGTGTTCGTACTCCTGCCGGTCCGCTGCCTCCATCATTTCGACGGTCAGCCGATCGACGACGTCGTCATGGTCCCCTGACAGGAACCCGGCCAACCCGTCGACGTGCTCCTGGTATTGATCGGGCGTCACTTCGTCCACGCAGGGGGCGGAGCACCGCTCGATGTGAAACAGGAGACACGGCCGGCCGGAGGCTTCGTGCCGCTTGAACTTGGAGTCGGTGCAGGTGCGGACCGGGAACGTTCGCAGCAACAAATCCAGGGTCTGCCGGATGGCATAGGCGTGCCCGTACGGCCCGAAGTATTGGGTGCCCCGCCTGCGCTTGCCCCGCATCACCAATGCCCGCGGCCAATCGTCCTGGCGGGTGATGGCCAGGTACGGGTACGACTTGTCATCCCGCAGCCTGATGTTGAAACGGGGCTTGTGCTTCTGGATCAGGCTGTACTCCAGCATCAACGCCTCCACCTCGTTCTCGGTGACAATCCACTCGATGGTCTCGGAGGCATCGACCATGGCGGCTGTTCGCGGCGCCAGCGACCTGGAGAAATAGGAGGAGACCCGCTTGCGGAGTGACTTGGCCTTGCCGGCGTACATCACCTCCCCGTGCCGATTGCGGAACAGGTAGGCGCCGGGAACATCGGGGATCTCCGACGGGAGAGGGCGTTGCACCATGCGCTGCGAGTTTACGGGCGCAGCGCCCGGTGGAATCGCAACCCGATGAGTCGTGGGATGTGGCGCTGCACTGCCAGCAAACGGTCCCGTTCGGCGGCAGCGGGACCAGGTCCCCGTTCCTCCAATCGGTCGAGCGACCAGCTCGCCCCGGCGGCCGCGGTCAGCAACTCACCCAGCGGGCGGTGGTGCATCGTGAGATTGAAGGCTCCCGCCGGCTCGACGCTTGTGCCCGCCTCGAGATATTCCCCCCAGCGCCAGGTCACTTCGCCGTCAGTGGGGTCGATGAGCGGACCGGCCCCCGGAGCAGTAAAGGCCGGATGGTTGGCGACCACCACCAGCACACCGCCCGGCTTCACAACCCGGGCGGCTTCGGCCAGCAAGCGCCGGTGGTCCTCCAGGTGTTCGAGCACGAGGACGGCATAGGCCCCGTCGAGACGGAAGTCTTCCAGCCATGCCAGCTCCGGCAGCCTCGCTTGCACCGTAGGGCCGGCCGATGAGGCCCGGGTCAGCAGGGTGGCGTCCTGATCGCATCCCATCACCCGGGCACCGGTGGCCGCTACCGTGCGCATTCCCTGACCCTCGCCACAACCGAGGTCCAGGTACAGAAACTCAGGCTCGGGATCCAACAGGTCGATGAGTAGAGGGATCACCTCTTCTTGGTAGACAGGGTCGGATCCGACCTCCCCCAGCCACCATTCTGCGTCCCAAGCTCCAGACATAGGCACAACCGTAGAGACCGAAAGAGCCAGAGAATGCAATCCACCCCCTCAAACGCCACCCCCGGCCTCTGGTTTCTCGTCAGCGCCGCGGTCGCCCTGGTGGTCGCGCTTGCCATCGCCTCCTCCAACGGGGGCATCTCCGGCCTGCTGACGGTGGGAGAGGACTTCCCCATCCGCGATTTCGTGGTCGCCGATCTGGGTGACATCCAACTGGCGTCCGGCGACGGGCATGATGGCCAGCAGTATTACGGCATAGCCAGGGACCCGCTTGGGAGGGGTGAGGTTCCGGACCTGCTCGACAACCCCAGCTATCGATACCTTCACATCCTCTATCCTGCCCTGGCCGGAGGCTTCGGCGCCTTCACTCCGGAAATGACGGTGGTGGGAATGCTGATCCTGGCCGTGGCCGGCTTCGGTCTGGCCGGCGCCTCGGCTCTCCTGCTCAACCACAGACTCAACGGAGAGACGTCGATCGCCCAGATCGCCATCGTCAACGTCGGCCTGCTGCTGGCCGTCCGCTTTCTGCTTCCGGACGCACTGGCCCTCGGTCTGGCCATGCTTGGTGTGGTCCTGGCCGCAGCGGGCCGGGACCGGCCGGCGGGGGTGGCACTCGGCCTGGCGGTACTGACCAAAACCACCTACCTCGTATTCCCCCTTGTGCTGGCGGTATGGGTATGGCCAACCGAGCGGCACCGCACCGGGTGGCTGACCGTTGCTCCGGCCATTCCGGCCGCACTGTGGACTGTCTACGTGTTCGCCCGCTTCGGTGCATCCACTGCCGGCAACCTCGACCTTCCTCTTGTCGGGTTCTTCCAGGCAATCGACCTGTGGAGTGACGTGTCGAACGGCGAGATTGCAATGGCCCTGTTGGCCGCCGCGCTCCTGATCGCAGGCGTCGCTCTGGCCGCAGCCACCCGCGACCGGTTGCTTCGATGGACGCTGCTGGCCTGGGTGGGGGTTGGTCTGATCAGCAGCGAGTTCGTGTGGGAGTTCGGGAACAACACCCTGCGCGTCCTGGCCCCACTGTGGAGCCTGGTGGCAGTGGCCGGCGCCGTCTACCTGTCGAGCAGGAGATCGCGCAGGAACTTGCCGGTGTAGCTCTCGGGGGCCGTGGCCACCTGTTCGGGAGTGCCTTCGGCCACAATCCGGCCTCCCTCATCGCCACCCTCGGGCCCCAGATCGATGATCCAGTCGACGGTCTTGATCACGTCCAGGTTGTGCTCGATGACGATGACGGTGTTACCGCTATCGACCAGGCGCTGCAGCACCGTCAACAACTTGCGGACATCCTCGAAGTGCAGGCCGGTGGTGGGTTCGTCAAGGACGTAGACGGTGCGTCCGGTTGCTCGCTTGCCCAACTCCGAGGACAGCTTGACCCGCTGAGCTTCCCCTCCCGACAGGGTGGTGGCCGGCTGGCCAAGCCGGACATAGCCGAGTCCGACGTCGTAGATGGTTTGCAGGATGCGGGCGATTCGGGGCTGATTCTCGAAGAAACCGAGCGCCTCCTCGATCGACATGTCGAGCACGTCGGCAACCGAGTGTCCCTTCCAAAGGATCTGCAACGTGTCGCGGTTGTAACGCTTTCCCTTGCACACCTCGCACGGCACGTAGACATCGGGCAGGAAGTGCATCTCGATCTTGATGGTGCCGTCGCCCTTGCAGGCCTCACAGCGACCGCCTTTGACGTTGAAGCTGAATCGGCCCGGCTTGTAGCCGCGTACCTTGGCGTCGGGAGTGGAGGCGAACAACTCGCGGATCCGATCGAACACTCCGGTATAAGTGGCGGGGTTAGAGCGCGGAGTCCGCCCGATCGGCGACTGGTCGATGTTGATGATCTTGTCGACCTCTTCCAGGCCTTCGATTCGCTTGTGGCGACCAGGCAGTTCCCGGGCCCGGTTCAGACTGGAAGCCAAACCCTTCGTCAACACGTCCTGCACCAGCGAGGACTTGCCGCTGCCCGAGACTCCGGTCACCGCCACAAACCGGCTGAGGGGGAATCGGGCGGTCACGGCCTGCAGGTTGTTCTGGGTCGCCTCCACCACGGTGAGGGCTCGGTCGTCCAGCGGCCGCCGGTCCGTCGGAACCGGGATGGTGCGCCGCCCGGCCAGATAGTCGCCGGTGATGGAGTCGGGTTCGGCCAGAACATCCGCGAGCGGTCCTTCCGCAACGATCCGTCCTCCGTGCTCGCCGGCGCCCGGCCCGATGTCGACGATGTGGTCGGCCACCCGGATGGTGTCTTCATCGTGCTCGACCACGATCACCGTGTTGCCCAGGTCACGCAGTCGCAGAAGGGTCTCGATCAGCCGTTGGTTGTCGCGCTGGTGGAGGCCAATCGACGGCTCGTCCAGTATGTAGAGGACTCCCACCAGCCCCGAGCCGATCTGGGTGGCGAGTCTTATCCGCTGCGCTTCTCCCCCGGCCAGAGTGGCTGCGGTGCGCGACAACGTCAGGTAGTCGAGGCCGACGTCGAGCAAGAACTTGAGACGGGCCGTGATCTCACGCAATACCAGGTCGGCAATTTTGGCGTCCCGCTCCGACAATTCGAGCCGGCCGATCGCTTCGGCCGCCTGCCGTAGCGACAGGTCGCTCAGGTCGGACAGGGTTGTGTCACCCACGGTGACTGCCCGGGAGAACGGATTGAGCCGGGCACCCTGGCAGGCATCGCACGGGACTTCGCGCATGAACTGCTGGTAGTAGGCGCGGGCGGCATCGGAGTCGGTGTCCTGGTAGCGGCGGTTGATGAACGGAAATGCCCCTTCGAAGGTGGTCATGTAGCGGCGCTTGCGACCCCAGCGATTGACATAAGAAACGTCGATGGGCTCGTCACCCGAGCCGTCCATCAAGATCTGACGGTGCTTCTTGGTCAGCTTGGCGATGGGCCGATCCATCGGAATCGAGAACCGATCGGCTACCGCCGTCAGGACCCGCTGGTGGTACTTGTCACGGTGGCCCGACCAGATGACGATGCCGCCTTCTTCCAGCGAGAGATCGGGATCGGGCACGATCAGATCCATGTCCACCTGATAGCGGGTACCTATCCCAGAGCATTCGGTGCATGCTCCATAGGGGCTGTTGAAAGAGAAGTTGCGGGGCTGGAGCTCTTCGTAGCTGATGCCGTCGAACTCACAGGCCAGGTGCTGGCTGAAGGTGAGAGTGCGACCGTCGATGATGTCGACCACTGCCACGCCTTCGGCGAGCCGGAGCGCTGTCTCCAGTGAGTCGGTCAACCGGCGCTCGATGCCCTCCTTGGCCACCAGGCGGTCGACCACGATCTCGATGGTGTGCTGGTAGTAACGATCGAGGCGAATGTCATCGGTGAGGTCCCTGATCTCGCCGTCCACCCGGGCCCGGCTGAACCCTTCCCGGGCCAACTCCTTGAGCAATGCCTCGAACTCACCTTTGCGGCCCCGCACCACGGGGGCCAGTACCTGGAACCTGGTTCCCTCCTCCAGCTCGAGCACCTGATCGACGATCTGCTGTGGCGTCTGCCGCGACACAACCCGGCCGCATTCAGGACAATGCGGAACACCGATCCGGGCATAGAGCAAACGCAGGTAATCATGGATCTCGGTGACGGTGCCGACCGTGGACCGGGGGTTGCGGCTTGCCGACTTCTGGTCGATCGAGATGGCAGGCGACAGCCCCTCAATGAACTCGACATCCGGCTTCTCCATTTGTCCTAGAAACTGGCGGGCGTACGCCGAGAGGCTCTCGACATAGCGGCGCTGGCCTTCGGCGTAGATAGTGTCGAAGGCCAGGCTGGACTTGCCGGAGCCGGAGAGCCCGGTGAAGACAATGAGGCGGTCCCGCGGCAACTCCAGGGAAAGGTCCTTGAGGTTGTGTTCACGGGCCCCTCGGATGACGATGTTTTCCAGCGACACGGTCCTCGAGAGGTCGGGAGCCGCAATTGTAGCGGCCCCCTGTGACACGAAATTGGCGGCGGTTGGATCGTTTTCGCTCTCCGAGATGCCGTGGCGAACCGTTCCTCTTTGTCCTGATCCGGCGATCATTGGTTTCGGCTCCACCGGCTGTCACTATCTGCCGAAGAATGAACGCAATGATTGCTCGCGCCCAAACCCGCTTGAGCGCGGCCCCGGCCTGGCAGACGTTTCTGATTGTGCTCCTGCCGGTGCTCGCTCTCTACCTGTTGACGATGCAGACCGCCGACGTCGAGTCCAACTTCGACGCCGTCGCTGCCGCCCTGCCGGCCTGGCGGTTCGCCCGGTTCGGCGACCTCGACCTGACGCAGTTCGAGCAACTGCCCTTCATCTTCGAGGTTGGTGGAAGGGTGGTCAGCAATCGTCCGCCGGGGATCTCCTTCCTGGCTACTCCCTTGTATTGGCTATTCGGCTCCGGCTCATTCACCGGTGTCGTGCCGAGCTTGCTACCCGCAACCGCTACCGCGGCAGTCTCCAGCGCCGGGGCAGTCGGAGTTCTGCATCTCATCCTGAGGCGGTTGACGACGCCGTTGGTGGCAGTCGGAGCCGCCTACGTCTTTGCGGTGGGGACTTCGACGTGGTCGATTGCTGCCAACGAGCTATGGCCGCACGGTCCCGCCCAGTTGTTCCTGGGACTGGCGGTGCTGGCACTGGCCGGAAACCGATTCCTGGCTGCCGGGGTCGGCTACGGCGCCGCGCTGCTGATTCGGCCGGTGACGGCGATCATCGCGGCGGTTACCGGGGCCGTCTACGGCTGGCGGTCCCGGGCCTGGCGGCCGGTTGCGCTGGTGGGGATCGGCTCGGCGGCCGGGTTGGCGCTTCTGCTGCTGTACAACCAATCCGTGCTCGGCACCTGGTCGGTGGCCCCGCCCGGCTACGGCGAGTCGTTCGTTGGACGGGCCAGCAGTCAGGGTGTCTTCAGCTATCTGGGTGACGTTCTCGGTCTCCTGTTTCACCCCAAGTACAGCCTGTTCGTGTTCTCGCCTTTCCTGATGTTCACGATCCCGGGATTGCGAGCGGCCTGGCGGGAAGCTCCGTTGTGGGTCCAGTCCAGTGCCGTCGGTGGAGTCGCCTACATGCTCATTCACCTCCGACTCAACCGGTTCTGGGGAGGCCTGGCCTTCAACTACCGCTACCCGCTGGAAATGCTGATCGTGATCGCTCCACTCCTGTTTCTTTCGTGGCAGGCCTGGTACGGAGGGACCGGGTCATTAGGTCGGAGGCTGTTCTGGTATTCGGTGGTGGCCTCGGCGGGGATTCAAGTGATCGCTATCAACGTCGGCTTCACGAACGGGTATCTGACTTAGCTCCGGGTCCCGGGTCGAGGGCCGCCAACAACACGAGGGCAGTGACCAGCGGCAGGAGCGCCCGGCTGATGTCCCAGATATCGAACCAGACCACCGCACTCAAGAATGGAACGAGAAGGGCGAATCCGGCTGTCGCCCAACCGATCACGTTGCCGGTCCGCCTTGCCAGCACCAGCACCCGGACTGCCAGGACCAGGTACAGCAAGGCCACCAAAGCCCGAACGGGATCCGAGCGGTCGATCCATTCACCAGCCGCTTCGACCAATCCGTAGAAAGGGGCCGCCAGTTCTCGAGACTGGGTGGTCCACACGTCCTGTCCGAGCCGCAGCCTCACATACAGGCCCCAGGCAAGTACGGCCAGCGCCGGCGCGGCCATCAATCGCAACGCGGCCGGGCGGTCCTGCCTCCACAGGTGACCGGTCAGGCCGATCGCCACCAGCAGCATCGCTTCCCGACTCAGAGCAGCCAGGGTCAATAACGCCGCCGACCAGGCCAGCCGCGATTCAAGAAATGCCAGGATTCCGCCGGTAGCAAGCGCCCAGGCCACTGCCCCCGATCCGCCTGCGTTCAACTCGGCCCAAACTCCCGGATTGGCCGCAAAGGCCAGCCCCAGCCACGGGGTGAGACCCATGTGCTCGGCAATGCGGGCGGTCGCCCAGGTCCCGGCGCCAATGGCAACCAGGTTGATCACCAGCATCCACCAGACGAGCGACCACTCGCCCGCTGCCAATGCCGGAGCAGCCATAACGGGGAACAGCCCGCGCTGCGCCCGATAGACGGGCCGCTCGAACAATTCCCGGTACGTGTCAGGCTCGAGCAGAAATGGGTCATGTGCGGCAATGAAGAAGAGCCGGCCGTCGTGTCCGAGGTTCGGCTTCACGTACACCTCGCCGAGTCGATCTTCTCCGTACTCGAGGGTTTCTTCGCTCTCCTCGCCAAAACTCAGATACAGGGATGCGTCGGTATCCAGCGAAACCATCTGAATGGTCACGATCACCACTGCCGCTGCCACCGCGATGAGGGCTATGCGAAGAGAAGAGGCCATGAGCTACTGAACGGAAAAGACAGGTTGACAAGCCACCGGGCCTTTACGGTAGACCCACCGATGACTCGCATTCGTCCTTTGCCCACTTCACCCACCGTGTCGGGACGCCGATGACATGACCGTGGATACGCTCCTCGAACGCAGCAGGCTGCGCCTGGCCGACGCACCAGCCTGGAAGACCTTCCTCGTGGTCTTCATGCCGCTGCTCGTTCTGTATTTGCTGACCATGGACCGCGCCAACCTGGAACAGGGGGTCGATGCCGTGGCCGGTGCGCTCCCCGCCTGGAGGTTCACGCAATTCGGGGACATCGACATGTCCCAGTTCACCAATGTTCCCTGGATCGTCGATGTCGACGGGCGCATTCTCAGCAATCGGCCGCCAGGGATCTCCGGGGTGGCAATGCCCTTCTATTGGCTCTTCGGGCGTCAATCCTTTGCTGGAGCCGTACCGAGCATGCTGCCGGCCACCGCCACCGCCGCCGCCCTGAGCGCGGCTGCCGTCGGAGTGCTGCATCTGGTACTGCGCCGCGTCACCATTCCCTTCAACGCGGTGGTGGCAGCACTGGTCTTCGGCCTGGGAACATCAACCTGGTCGGTGTCGTCAAACGAGTTGTGGGCACATGGGCCCGCCCAGCTCTTCCTGGCACTGGGTCTGCTGGCGCTGTCGGCTAACCGGTTCCTGGCTGCCGGGGTAGCGCATGGGGCTGCGCTTCTCATTCGGCCCGTGACGGCCATCATTGCCGCCGCCACCGGGCTGATCTATGGGTGGCTGGAACGTTCCTGGAGGCCGGTCATCCTGGGCGGCCTCGGGGCCGTCTCCGGCCTGGTAATCCTCATGATCTACAACCACCTCGTACTGGACACCTGGTCCCCGGTACCGGCTATCTACGGTGACTCTTTCATCGAACGAGCCCGGAACCAAAGCGTGTTCGGATATTTCGGCGACCTGCTGGGCATGCTCTTCCACCCTCGGTACAGCCTTTTCGTCTTCTCCCCGTTCTTGCTCTTCACTCTCCCCGGATTGAGGAACGGTTGGAAGCGGTCACCCCATTGGGTCAAGGCCAGCGCCCTCGGCGGCGTTGTCTACATGCTCATCCACCTGCGCCTCAACCGCTTCTGGGGTGGAGCCGAGTTCAACTACCGCTATCCCTTGGAGATGCTGACGGTCCTAGCCCCGTTGCTCTTTCTCTCGTGGCAGGCCTGGCACGAGCGGGCATCTGAGGGGTGGAGAAGGGTGTTCTGGTATTCCGTGGTTATGTCAGCGGCAATCCAGCTAGTAGCAATCTTGATCGAGTTCACGAATCCGACAGTCGCCTGATGCGAATCCTCATCGACATCCTCCATCCGGCGCACGTTCATTTCTTCCGGAACTTCAGGACGGAGATGCTGGAACGGGGCCACGCGGTGCTCGTCACGGCTCGCGAAAAAGACGTGGCGATTGATCTCCTTGAGGAGTTCGAGATTCCCCACGAGGTCATATCTACGCAGCGATCTGGGCGTCTGGGTCTCGCCGGTGAACTGCTTCAACGCTCGACTCGGTTGACCCGTATCGCACGCAGCTTCAAACCCACGGTGATGACGGGAATCATGGGAGCCGCAATAGCGCCTGTGGGTCGACTTCTTCGAGTGCCGACCGTAGTTTTCTACGACACCGAGTTCGCAACGAGAACTAACAGGTGGGTATATCCACTTGCGACCTTTGTCAGCACGCCCGACTCCTATCGAGCCACCGTCAGAGGCAACCATGTCACCTACCCGGGCTACCACGAACTGGCCTACCTTCACCCGAAATGGTTTGCGCCCGATCCAGCCAAACTTGCAGCATACGGGTTGACCCCCCCATACGCACTCGTGCGTTTCGTCTCCTGGCAAGCGAGCCATGACATAGGTCAGACTTCGCTCAGTTCGGACGAGAAGCGCTCTCTAGTTCGAACATTGCTGGACCGCGTCCCGGTGGTGCTATCAGCAGAAGGAACTCTACCGTCCGACCTCGAGCACCTGCGATTGCGCGGGCCAGCTGCCGATATCCATCATGTGCTAGCCCATGCCGACCTCGTAGTTGGTGATTCCGGAACCATGGTTTCCGAGGCCGCCGTGCTCGGCACGCCAGCTGTCATCATCTGGCCGATGGTCGGCGACGTGCACACCGACCAGATCTCCTATGGCCTCCTTGCTCGTTTCAAACCGAACGAGTTCGAAGGAGCCGTCAAACAGTCCATCACCTTTCTTACCCACGGGCCACCCGCTAGAGCGCATGAGCGGATGCTCAAAGACAAGATTGACGTCACCGAGTGGATGCTCCAGTTCTTCGAGCACCATTCCCACGAATGGAGCTAGATGAGTGACCTGAGCGGGGAGTCGAGGAGCATCCACAGGTCAAGCGTCCGACGCATCCTCGGCCTCTTGATCATGGTGATTTCGCTCGGAGCGGTGATCTGGACGATTACCGCAGACGAGGAGGGTTGGGAGGTCCTTACTTCGGTCGGAATCCCCGCGGTCGCGGCTCTCGTGCTACTGCAGTCCGCCGGGCTCGTGACTCAGGCCTATCGCTACCGATTGACCGTCGACGAGGCGGCGGGCAGCAACCTCCCCTTCCTCAGCTGGCTGCGATTGTTCGTCGTCGGTCGATTCCTGAATGCAATAGCACCGCAGGCCGGCAACGCGTATCGGGCAGTGCGCCTCCGAGAGGACTACGCGATCCCCATTACCAGATACCTCAGTGGTTTCCTGGCATTCATCTGGCTTTCCACGCTCCTCAACCTGGTCCTCGCTCTCGCTGTGATTCTCGTCGTCGAGCCGGAGCTCCGATTCGGAGAGGTCCCGGCTGTCACGGTGATAGCCGGACTGCTGACCGTGACCGCCGCCTCACCCCCGCTCGCGCTCTGGCTGTTCCAGAGGCGACGGGTTGAGAGTGCGACTCGGTGGGGATGGCTCTATCGCCGGACCGAAGACATGCTGAGCGGAGCCGTTCGGGTGGCCCGATCGGGCCGAACGTTAGGCAGGTTTTTCGGAGCAGCACTCGCAGGCCTGGCTATCTGGGTCGCGGCGTTTGCGGTCTCATTCGAAGCCCTCGGACTGGAAGTCTCTTTCGCTTCCGTCGTCGTCTTCTACGTATTGCAGCAACTTGGCACGTATCTCAATATCACGCCAGGCAATCTTGGCCTCCAGGAGCTGTACTCTGGCGCGCTCGCCGCTCAGCTGGGTATCGGACTAACGGGGGGTCTGCTAGTCGCGACTCTGATCCGTCTGACCGCGCTAATCACGCTGCTCGCGGTCGGAACAGTATTGGGAGGGTTCCGCTCCTTCCGGCGTATACGCCGCTCTCCCCCTGGGCCGTGATCCACCCCACCTATTGCGGCGAATGCGAAGAGATGCCAATCCCGGGTGATAGCTTCGTGCTGTCATGAGATCCAAACGTTATGAGAGTCGGAGGCTGCGGCTCATGGCCAGCTACGCGGCGGGCAACGTACTTGACGTCGGCTACGCAGCGATGCCGAATCCGCACCTGTTGCACCTCAACTGCACTGGACTCGACCTGCTTCCTCCCCCCGATACCGGTCCGCATTACGCTGCGTATTTGCAGGCCGACGTCGCAGAGGCCGGAAACCTGCTGCAAGGCGAGCAATTCAGCACCATCGTGGCTGGCGAGTTCCTCGAGCACATGGAGAACCCGTACCAGCTGCTCCGCGATCTCAGGCCGCTGCTGAGAGATGATGGACGCTTGGTCCTTTCGACACCTAATCCACTGGGGTTTCCGGTGTTGTTCATGGAAGCCACCCGCTCGCCGTCGTTCTTCTACTCGGCCGACCACACTTACCTCTTTTCGCCGAGATGGGTCGAGCGCATGCTCGACCGAACCGGATATGTCCTGGCAGCAACGAGGCCGGTCGGGATCTGGCTTCCGTGGGGCTATGTGCCATGGAGCCCGGTCACCCTCAGCTACCAGGTGATTTATGTAGCCGAAAAGGCGGTGAACTAGCCCGTCGCCGCCTCGAGAATCTGGATCACCGACCTCGCGTGCTCGGGGCCGGTTAGACAAGTCTGTCCGTGCTGGATGCAATCGATCCAGTGGTCAATCTCGTTGGCCAGAGGCTCACGGAAGTCGATCCGGGGAAGGACAACGTCGCCGGAGCGGTATCGAAACTGGGCGACTGCGGACTCGTCGTAGTCCATGCCACTCCCGAGTGTCGCCATACGGTCAACCCCTTTGTCGTAAACCGCGATCTTGTGCTCTGCGATGTCGTCATAGACCACCATCTTTTGCGATCCAACCAGCGTCAAGCGCCTTACCTTGTTGGGATCGAGCCAACTCACATGGACGTGGGCCATGACGCCGTCCGGGTACTCGACGTGAAGGAACACCACGTCATCGATTCCCGCCTGGACGTAATCCATTCCCATTCTGCGTACCGATCTTGGCGCCTTGCCGTCTAGCAAGTACTGGATGATGCTGACATCGTGAGGAGCGAAGTTCCACAACGCGTCGACGTCCGGTCTGATTCTCCCGAGATTCAGTCTCTGGCTGTAGATATACCGAATCTCGCCGACTTCACCTGAAGTGATTAGGTCCCTCATGTATCGCACGGCGTCGTTGTAGACGAAGGTGTGTCCCGCCATCGCCACTTTGCCCACTTCAGTGGCCAGTGCCGCGATCCTGTCAACCTCGGCCAGGGATCGGGCCATCGGCTTCTCGACGAGCACGTGCTTATCGTTGTTGAGCGCACTCGTCACGAGTTCGTAGTGGCTAGCGGCGGGAGTGGCGATGACAACCGCCTCCACCCCCTCGTGATGCATTACCCCCTGAGCATCTGGCGTCACTGTCACGTCGGGGGCTACGGACTGAACGAAATCCCGGCGGGCTTGATCGACGTCGGCCACGGCAACGACCCTCGCTCGAGCATTAGCCATCAGGTTGCGCAACAGATTCGGACCCCAATAGCCGACACCGACCAATCCCACATTCACCACGTCGAGGGCTCCCTCCGACGGAACACGACGGCGGAGAACGACCGCATGGCTGCGTAGGACGCGCTCATGGTGCCTCGAAGAACTGCTCGATCACATCGCCCACATAGGCGATCTGGTCCTCCGACAACTCGGGGTACATCGGAAGAGAAAGGATCTCGTTCTGATAACGAGCGGCAACCGGGAAGTCGGCGGCGGTATAACCCAGGTGATCGTAAGCCTCGAGCAGTGGTAGCGCGGTCGGATAGTGGATCCCGGTAGCAACGCCATGCTCGGCCAAATAGGCTCGGAGATCATCGCGTTGTGCGCTCCGGATGCAGTACAAATGAAACACATGCGAGGCGCCGGGGCGGGTATCCGGCAGTTCGAGATCCCCAAGCCCACTGAGGCGGGCGGCGTAGGCCTCGGCGTTGAAGGCCCGCATTCGGTTCCATTCGCGTATGTGTCGGAGCTTGACTGACAGTACTGCCGCCTGGAGTCCGTCGAGACGGCTGTTGATGCCCTCCATGCGATGATTGTGCTTGTCGCTGGGATCAGACCCATGGTTTGCGAACATGCGAATTCGACGCGCCAACTCGGCGTCGTCAGTAATCAGGCATCCGGCATCGCCGTAGGCCCCGAGGTTTTTCCCAGGATAGAAGCTGAAGGTTCCCACTGCACCGATAGCACCGGCGAGAGCGCCATTGATAGTTGCGAAGTGCGCCTGTGCCGTGTCTTCGACCACGGCCAGGTTGTGATTGGCGGCAACCGCCATGATCTCGTCCATCGCAGCTGGCTGTCCGAAAAGGTGAACCGGGATCACTGCCCTAGTGCGATCGGTCACCCGCTCCTTGAGATCCGCCGGATCCAGCGTGAAGAATCCCGGTTCAACGTCGGCGAAGACCGGCGTAGCTCCCGTTTGGGAGATGACTTCGGAACTTGAGATCCAGCTGTTGGCAGCGGTGATTACCTCATCGCCCGGCCCGACTCCGAGCATCTTGAGCGCGATGTAGATGGCGTCGGTTCCGTTCGCCACGCCTATGCAGTGTTCGACTCCGTAGCTCTCGGCGTATTCCACCTCGAACGCCTCGACAAACCGCCCACGCACGAAGGCGTTGTCCGCAATGACGGAGGCCATGGCGGCATCGACTTCAGCCTCGATGGTGCGGTATTGAGCGGTGAGGTCCAAGAAGGGCACGGGCATTGTGGTGGTCACGCGCTGTGACTCCTTTGACTCGACACAAAAGGAACTACGAGTGGTATCGGCATTCGCCGATTCGAGGTCAAGCAGGTTCGAGGCAACGTTCGTTCTCCTGAATGAAGTTGGCATAGATCTTGATGAGTCGGTCTGTCGCATCCCCACCGGAGCCGAGAACGTAGGCCTCCAACCGGTCGATTTCCTCGTCGGGTATTCCTCGGCGTCGCAGGCCCTCGCGGTTGATCTTCAAGAACCTTGAAGGCACTCCGGCGACGGTGCAGAACGGCGGAACGCTCTTCACGGTCGCGGAGCTCATTCCCAGCATGGCGCCCTCACCGATGACCACCCATTGATGCACGTGAGCGTTGAGCCCGACGTATACGTGATTCTCAAGTGAGCAGCCACCGCCAATCAAGGAGTTGGTCGCCATCACGACGGAGTCTCCCAGGCGCGCATCGTGCGGAATGTGAGTGCGTGCCATGAGGTAGCAGTTGTTGCCGATAGCAGTCAGCGTCCGGCGTACAGGGAAATTGACGGTTACGAACTCCCGGATGACATTCTCGTTGCCGATGGAAACCGCCCCCGTCTCGGCTATCTGGTCCCCCTTTGAGCCCATCTCCCCCGGCGTGCCGATAGATGCGTAGCCATGGAGCGTATTGCCATCGCCGAGTTCCACTCTGTGCTCGATCAGGGAGAAGGGTCCGATCCGGTTGCCATCGCCGATGCGCACTCCGCTCCTGATAATCGCGTGCTCTTCGATGATGTTTCCGTCACCGACCTCGACACCCGGTTCGAGCAACGCGGTGCTGTGGATTCGATTCGCCACGCGCTAGTCAGCAACTCCGCCGAGGACCGAAGCCGGCATCTCATAGTCCTGTCGTCTGTTGAGACTCACCATCAGATCGGCAATCATCCCGACGATGGCAAGCGTAAGGCCCAATCCAAGAATGGCCAGCGTGTTTGTCCCGAGGCGCCAATTCTTGTCATAAACGTCGTAGACGACCTTGGCAGTTCCGATGAGCATTAGAACAACCGCCGGAGGCATGAATACCCGCAAGGGGTTGTACATCAGCATCATGCGTATCACCTGCAGCATGTAGCGGCGGGTGTCCTTCCACCAGTGAAATTTCGACTCACCAGATCTCGGGTAGTAATCGATCGGGACGTACTTGATCGAGTAGCCGTTGTTGAGGAAGGCCAGGGTGAGAGTCGTTACGCAGGAGAATCCGCGGGGTAGCAAGTACAGGTACTGGTAGGCGACCGATCTCCTGAAAGCCCGCAGGCCGCTGTTCAGATCCGGAATCTTGACATCCACCAGATAGCTGGCCAGCTTGCGAATCACCCACTTGGCCGGGGTGCGAAGGAACTTCACGGTGCCCTGCTCGGAGGTGCGAGCTCCCACAACCTGGTCCCAACCCGATTCGAGTTCCTTGACGAGCCGCGGGATCTCGTCGTTCGGGTAAGTCATGTCGACGTCGGTCCAGACCACGACCCGCCCCTTTGCCTGCAGGGTGCCGTACTTCCTTGCCGACCCTGAACCGCGATTGGTTTGGAACTGTATGAGCCGAATGCCCTCCATACCAAGAAGGCGCTCGCCCGATCCGTCGGTGGATCCGTCATCTACGACAATGATCTCGAAGCTGTAGCCGGAGCTTCGGAGCGAATCCTGAATGCGCTCGATTTCCTCGTCCAGGTGTCCCTTCTCGTTATACACGGGAAGAATCACGGAAACGTCGAGCGAATCGGGTGCTGGCTCACTCATGTGCATAGGTATCGACCCCTCGGGAGCATGCCTGAAGGCACGATACCGTCCACCCGCTTGGTTTTCGCGGGTTTGCCGTCCCGAGCTACCTCGCCTCAGCCATCTCGCGCAATTCGCGCTTGAGGCCGCCGATCTCATCTCTGAGGCGGGCGGCGTATTCGAAGCGGAGGTCGGCAGCTGCTTCGTGCATCTCCTCTTCCAGGCTCTGAATCAGCCGGCCGAGGTCCTCTGCGGGAAGGTCGAGGCTGGGACGCGTCTCGCGCTTGCGGCGCTCGACCGACGGGGCCTCGGAACTCTGCAGCAATTCGAGAATGTCTGACACGTTCTTACGTACCGTCTCCGGATCTATGCCATGTTCGGTGTTGTAGACGTGCTGGGCTGCTCGCCGGCGGTTGGTCTCGTTGATCGCCCACTTCATCGAATCGGTCACCGCGTCGGCGTACATAACGACCTGTCCTGCGACATTGCGGGCGGCCCGCCCGATGGTCTGGACCAGACTGGTGGAGGAGCGCAGAAACCCCTCCTTGTCGGCGTCGAGAATGGCCACCAGAGAGACCTCGGGAAGGTCGAGCCCCTCACGCAGCAGGTTGATGCCGACCAGCACGTCGAATTCGCCCAGCCGAAGATCCCGAAGGATCTGCACTCGCTCGAGTGTGTCGATCTCGCTGTGCATGTATCGGCACCGGAGGCCCATCTCCAGCAAGTAATCGGTGAGGTCTTCGGCCATCTTCTTAGTGAGAGTGGTTACCAACACCCTCTCCTGGCGATCCGCGCGGTCCTTGATCTCGCCGATCAGGTCATCGATCTGACCTTTGGTGGGCCGGACGACGACCTCGGGATCCAGCAGCCCGGTGGGTCGCACAATCTGCTCGACAACCTGATCGGAGTGGGACCGTTCCCACTCGGCCGGCGTCGCCGACATCAGCACAACCTGGCCCGTCCGCTCCAACCACTCCTCGAACTGCAAGGGCCGGTTATCCATGGCGCTCGGGAGCCGAAAACCGTGCTCGACCAACACTGTCTTGCGGCTGTGGTCGCCCGCCCACTGGCCTCGGATCTGCGGAACGGACACGTGGCTCTCGTCGATCACGGTCAGATAGTCGTCCGGGAAGTAATCGAGCAAGGTGTATGGGGCACTGCCGGCTTCCCGACCGTCGAGATGGCGGCTGTAGTTCTCGATCCCGGAACAGAACCCCACCTCTCGCAGCATCTCCAGGTCATACGAAGTGCGCATCCGCAGGCGCTGCGCCTCAAGAAGCTTGTTCTGCTTTTCCAGCAGCGCCAATTGCTCGGCCAGTTCCTCCTCGATGGTTCCCACCGCCCGCAGCATTCGATCCTGCGGGGTCACGAAGTGACTGGCCGGGAAGATGAACAGCTCCTTGAGTTCCTCGATCACCTCGCCGGTGACCGGGTTCATCATGAGGATCCGCTCGACCTCGTCGCCGAAATACTCGACCCGCGCAACGGTTTCCTCATACGCCGGGTACACCTCCAGCGTGTCACCCCGCACCCGGAAGCGGCCCCGCGTCAGACTCACTTCGTTGCGTTCATATTGGAGATCGACCAGCCGGCTGAGCGCAGCGTCCATGGGATACTCGACCCCCTTGATCAGCCGCAACAACTGCCCCTCGTATTGCTCGGGACTGCCGAGCCCGTAAATCGCCGACACCGAGGCCACAATGATCACGTCCCGCCGCAACAGCAGCGCGCTGGTGGCGGCGTGGCGGAGGCGATCGATTTCATCGTTGATCGATGAGTCCTTCTCGATGTATGTGTCCGTCTGCGGGATGTAGGCCTCGGGCTGGTAGTAGTCGTAATAGCTCACGAAATACTCGACCCGGTTCTCGGGGAAGAACTGCCGGAACTCGTTGGCCAGCTGGGCGCCCAGAGCCTTGTTGGGCGCCAGCACCAGGGTCGGGCGCTGCACCTGCTCGATGGTCCAAGCGATAGTTGCCGATTTCCCCGAACCGGTGATTCCCAGCAAGGTCTGGAACCGATCCCCGCGCTCGACTCCTTCGGACAAAGCGGCGATGGCTTTGGGCTGGTCCCCCGCCGGATTGAAGTCGGAAACCATCTTGAAGTCGGGCATCCCGGCAGTGTAGGAGCCGGGTGAGACAAGGAATTGGGCGACAGCCCCCAGCCACAGCGAGAGGTAGGACCTGCGACTAAGCCCTCAACCACTCCAGCAGCCGGTCGACCTCTTCCTCGAGGTCTTCGGCCGAACCGCTGTTGTCGAGCACATGGTCGGCAGCGGTCCGCCACTCTGACTGCGAGGGTTGGGCCGCCATTCGAGCCTCCAGGTCGGCTCGGTCCATGCCCCGAGCGATAAGTCTTTGCCGGCGATCCGCCAACGGGGCATCGACAACAACTCTCGTCCAGTCCGCTCCGAGAATTGGCAAGAGCAGCGGAAGCTCCACGACGACGACTTCGGACTGGGATTCTGCCGCCACCTGGTTGAGGATGCGGGCGGCAATCGCCGGGTGGGTCATCGACTCGAGCTCTGCCAGTGCTTGAGGGTGCTGAAAGACGATGGCAGCCAGCTTCTGACGGTTGATCCGATCGTCCTCGACTACTTCGGGCCAGTGGGCCGCCACAGCCGCAAACGCCTCCCCCTCAGGCTCCAGCACCGCGTGGCCGATCATATCTGCATGGATTACCGGGATACCACGCGCCCCGAGGATCTCCGCCACGGCGCTCTTGCCGGCACCGATGCCGCCCGACAGGACGACGCGAATGTGGCGGGGTTCGGTCACGCCGTGACTGTACTCTGATGGCGATGTTCGCCACGGCCCCGGTGTGGGAGAGCCGCTTTGACCGGATCGCCAACATCCTGCAATGGATGGCGCTGGCGTTCGGCGCCTTGTTCGCCTTTGTGCTGGACGGGGCGACTCTCGCTACCGCCACCGCCTTCACGGTCACCGCCCTTTACATCGTTGTCTTCCAGAGCCTCCCTATGCGGGTCCGCCATGGTCTCTGGACCGGCGAGATTCTGGCCGTGACCGGAATCGGCATCGCCATGCTGGCCGTTGCCCTGACCGGAGGCATCGACAGCCCATACCTCTTGTTCTCGATTACGCCGATCCTCTACTCCGCGGCGTTCGCCGGTTGGCGGCGCGGTATCGAGACTGCGCTGCTCGCCGGGGGCGTGCTCATCGCCATACAGTCGCTGTCCACCGACAACAGTCTCCTGTCTGACGAACTGTGGGCGTGGGTGGCTATCTATCTCCTGATCGCCGTCACTTTCAGCTTCGCTCGCCACCTGCTGCTCGAAGCCAGCGAGACCAACGCCGCTCTGCTGGCCGCATCTGCTGCGGCCCGGGAGCAACTCGACCGACTGGATCGGCTGGCCGCCTCCCACAAGCTTCTTACCGCCCTCTCCGAGCTGGCCGACGGTACGGAACTCAACCCTGTCACGGTCGGCGAGGCCGCCCTCAGTCACCTGGAAAGCGTCGTTCCCTTCGAGGCGGGCCAGATCGCCATCGAAGCGCCCGACGGGCCGGTTGTGGTCGCTCGTCAATCGGTTCCCAGTGACCACGGGGCTTCCCTCTCGACTCCATTGTCCGTCGGCGCCAGGGAGGTCGGATACGTGGTCCTGGCCCGGGATGAGCCGTTCCGGAGCGAAGAAGTGCGCGATCTGGAGGAAACGTTGAAGCCGGTAGCCCTCTCGTTCGCCAACATTCTCCTGCTGCAGGAAATCGCCAGACGGGCCATTCAGGAAGAGAGGGTGCGTCTCGCCCGCGAGTTGCACGACGAGATCGGTCCCTCGCTGGCCTCCCTCGGCTTATCGCTGGACATGGCCGTGTTGCAAAGCCCCGACAACCCAGAGCTGGAAGACCATCTGACCGGGTTGCGCTCCAACGTCACCAACCTGGTGGAGGAAGTCCGACATACCGTGGCCGGGCTGCGTGAAACCCAGCCAATCAGCCTCCACGAGCAAGCAATGACCCTGTGCGCCGAGGAGCCGGATCAGCTACCGAAAGTCACCACTGCTCTGCGAGAGAACCGGCCGCCGCCGGTCGATATCGGGGAGGAGATCACGTCGATCATGTCGGAGGCGGTCCGGAACGCCCGCCGGCACGCCGGAGCTCACATGGTGACGATCGGCGGGTATGTCAATCACGACTCGGGTGAAGTATCGGTGACCGACGATGGTGCCGGGTTCGACATCAGGCGTAACTTCAAGGGCCATTACGGCCTGATCGGCATGCGGGAGCGTGCCGAGCGGATCGGCGCCAGGCTCGACGTCCGCTCGTCACCGGTGGGTACCACCGTGACGGTACGCTGGGGCAGCCCATGATTCGCGTTCTGATTGCCGACGACCACCAATTGTTGCTGGAAGGGATATCTCAGGCCCTCAACCTGATCCCGGACATCTCGGTGGTGGGCACTGCCAGTGATGGCAAGGAGTTGGTTGCCAAGGCCACCAACCTCGAGCCCGACGTGCTGGTGATCGATCAGGAGATGCCCAAGCTGACCGGGCTGGGGGCACTCAAGCAGCTGAGCGACCCGCCACCAGCCATCGTCGTCACCATGCACGCCGACGAGAAGCACCGGGCCAAAGCTGCAGCCGCCGGTGCCGTCGGTTTTCTCTCCAAATCGGCACCTTTACCCACCCTTGCATCAGCGGTTCGAGCCGCCGCCGCCGGCGAGGTCTTTGTCGAAGAGGTGGGTGGCACAGCCGTTCTGGAGGAGTATCAGGAAGCGGTGCTCGACCCGGGAGCCGCCGCCCTGACTGCCAGGGAACGCGAGTTGCTCTCTCTGCTCACCGAAGGTGTCTCTTCGACCGAGGAATTGGCGGATCGTCTTTATATCTCCCCAAAGACGGTCAAGAATCACCTGGCCAGCATCTACGACAAGCTGGCCATCAGCGACCGGGCCCAGGCGGCCGTCGAAGCCATCCGACTCGGCCTCGGCAAGAGATAGGTCGACCCCACGTCCCAGGAGTGGGCCCGCCTCCAAAAACAAAAATCCGGGTGGTTTCCCACCCGGACCTTTGAGTCGTTTGTCGATAGGCCTTACTTGAGGCTCTCGTTCACCTTGCTGAAGGTACCCGAGGTGTTCTCACCGACCTGCGTGATGACCACAATCGCCACAACAGCGATCAGGACGAGCAGCAGGGCGTACTCAACGAGGCTGGCGCCTTCGTCGGCGGCCATCTTGTTCTGAAACTTGACCCAGAGGTCGAGCATTTGTCTCTCCTTGTGCGAGCTATCACACTCATCTTCGGTCATTTGGTTTTCGCGATCCATAGGTCGGTCGACCCAAAAACCTCAACATCTCATTGCGATTCTTTGCAGCTCAAGGCGAAAGAACCACGAACTCATCGTCGCGGAAGGTCTCCGTCCAACCTGATGCATACAGCACCTCTTGCAGCCCGGTCTGGTCGGCCGGAAGCAGGGCCTGGGTGATGCCATACCGCTGGAAAACTTCCCGCCAGATCGGCAGACCGTCCCTGGCATCGACGAACTCCTGGAACCTTGCCTCTCCGTAGAGTTCGGCCCGATCGTCGGTGTAGACGAACCGATCCGGCCAGGCCGTGTAGATCAGATAACCACCCACCGCGTCCCCGTGGAAGAGCGGACCGTCCTGCAGCCAGGAAGCGGCGTCAACTGGAAACAGTTCGGGGTCCGGCACCGATTCAGCCCGGGAGGCTCCCAGACCGACCGCCAGCAACAGCATCGTCACTGCGATGGCGGCGTTGACAGGGCCGGCTTCATGTCGTTTGACCGGCTGCGGCAGCTCGATGGCCCGCCCCACCCACGGCGCCAGCACGATGGTGGCGGGGATCAGAGCCCGATAGCTAGTCAGGCCAAATAGCAGAAACGGCATCACGACCAACAGATCCCGGGCGGCGATGCGCCCCCGGGACGCCGCCGCAGCAACCGCGACAATGAACAGCGCATAGGGAGCGACGCTGAGGTCGGTCAGGTCGGGGGGAGCCCACTCCTGGATGAGATCGAGCGCGCCGCGATTACTGGCGAACTCGAGCAGCACGCCCCACAGGGCCAGTCCGTGGGCCGTGAGCGAAACCGTCACTGCGCTCATCCCCAGCGTGCCCCACAGCTCCCGGCGATTGGAGCGCAACGCTTCCAGAATGATCAGACCCAGGCCGATCACGAACGAACCATGCACGCCCGCCCAGACCCACAGGAGCATCGGGATTATCCAGCGCAACCGTGGATGGGAAAGGGCCACCACCAGTGCCGCCAGCAACAAGTGGCTGAACACGACCGGCCGGGGGACCAGGGTCCGAAGCACCAGCCAGGCCACGAAGAACAGAATCACGGCGGTAGCGGTGGGGCTGGATGCTTCCCGGTAGACGGCTGCGCCGACCAGCAAGAGTGTTGCGGTCATGATCAGAGCCACCAGCGGCCAGACCCAGGACAGATCTCCAGTTGCGCGCTCGAGCAGTCCGTATCCCAGATCGGCGATCCAGGATTGAGTGCGCCAGGCCTCTCCGCCTGCCGTGAACGAAAAGGGATCAATCCGAAGAACCTCTCCGGCGTCGAGTTGGATGTCGCCCGCCCGCACATGCCACAAGAACGAATTATCGGTGATGGCGCGGCCGGCGGCTGCCACAACTCCGAGGACGGGAACCATCACGAAGAGGTGACGGACTGAGAGGCGGGCGATCACCCGCTAGAACAGAACGGTGTCGGAGATCCGTAGCCCGGCGGGTCCCAACAGAATGGTCAGGAAAGCGAAGATCAACAGCATGAGGGGCCCAACCAGCTTGACCGGAGCCGCGTATGCTTTCTCCTGAGCCCGTTGACGCCGCTTGATGCGCATTTCCTCCGCCTGCACCCGCAGCACCCGGGCGATGGAGACACCGAAGCTGTCGGCTTGCATCATGGCCAACAAGAAGCCTCGCAGCTCATCCACGTCCGTACGATCTCGCAGGCTACGCATCGCGTCCTTACGGGCGACGCCCACCCGAGTCTCGGTGATCATCCGCTGAAACTCGTCCGAGAGAGGCCCCGGAACGGTGGCAACAACTCGGGCCATCGCCTGGTCGAAGCCGAGTCCGGCCTCAACGCTGATGACGAGCAAGTCGAGAATGTCGGGCAGTTGCCGGAGGATGGAGTCACTGCGCTCGGCCATCCTTCTGTTCAACCAGGCATCGGGGCCGAGATACCCGGCACCAACCAATAGGCCGAACGTGATTAGTTTCTGGTTAAAGGGAAGGCTGCCCTGGATCAGGAACCAGGCGACGACACCGGCGACGAGGGCGACGACCTTGATCACCGCCCAGGAGTTGGCATCCAGATTGCCGGGACCGCCGGCGATCGTGATTCGGCGCTCAGTGCGCTCGATCCAACCGACGGGCGTAAATCGGGAAGCGATTCTGCCGAAGCGCTCGAAGATCGGGGCCAGCGCTCGATCGGCAAAAGGCCGCTTCAGTTCCTTGTCCCGGATCGCTTGTTCCTGGCCAGCCACTTTGCGCCCGTACTGGGCCAGCCGCTCAGCGGTGAGGTTGCGAGCCCGAGTTATACCGTTGCCGACGTAGAAGACGGCGGCGGCCACAGCCAGAAATGATGAGAAGACGGCTACTTGCAGTGTGTTCATTAGACCTCGATGTTCACAATCTTCCGCAGCCAGACGAAAGCAGTCAGCATGCATCCGACTGCGATACCGATCATGACCCAGCCGGCCGTGCGTTCAATCAGTGGCTCGAGATAGGAGCGGTTGCTGGTGAAGAGGAACAGGAAGATCAAGACGGGTAGCGCACCAAGCACGATCGCTGAGATCCGACCTTCGGCGCTGAGGGCCCTGATCTCCCGACGGAGCCGGTTGCGCTGCATCATCGTGTCCGCCACGATGTCCAGCACCTCAGCCAGGTTGCCTCCGACCTCACGCTGGATGTCGGTGGCCATCACGACCCAGCCGAAGTCCTCGGAGTCCATCCGGTCGGCGATTGCTCGAATAGCGCCCCCGATGGGTCGCCCGAGCCGCACCTCAGCGACCGCTCTTTGGTACTCGCGGGCGGTTGGCTCCGGCGCCTCGCTGGCGACTGATTCGAGTGCCTGGAGGAACGATTGGCCGGACCGCAGCGAGGTGGCAATCAGCCCGAGTGTGCCGGGCATTTGATTAACGAAACGTGACTTCTCGCGAGAAGCCACGAAGCGCAGACCGATAGCGATGACCAGTACGAGGGTCACAAACGTCACGACTCCGAACAGCAGGCTGCCCTGGAAGATGCCAATCAAGATCGACGCCAACGCGGCCACAGCGACGGCCGCGGAAACGACCTCCCCGGGACGCCACAGGATGTTGGCCTGTTCGAGCATATTGGCGATGGGTTGCAACAGACCCTGCGACTCTGCAACTTCCTCGGCCTGGGTGGCGAAGCGGGTGAGGAACGGAAGCCGGCTCAGCAGACCCGAGCCTTCTTCCCCATCTGCGCTTCTGGTCCCAGGTTTGAAACGACGCGCCGACAGTTGGCCGAGGCGTTGCGAGACGGCGTCGGTACTCCTACCGAAACCGACAATCCCTACCAGCAAGGCAATGGCGGCGGCCATCGTGAGGATCGAGATCAGGCGTAGTGTTCCGGGCGATGGGCTGGCCGCTTCACCTACGTCCGGGGCAACTACCGCAAAAGTCGGAGGCAAGGTCGTCGTGGAACGCGGGTTGGGCTGGAAACCGGGGACGGTCAACACCTGCGAGGCTGTGGCCTGCTGATAGCGGACCTCAAAAGTGACGTCGCGGGGGGCCTGTTCACTGGCGGTAAAGCTAAGCACCACACGGTTGTCAAGTGAGCGCTGGATTTCCGAGTAGAGGTCTGCCAGCTCCCCGAGATCGGGCGTCTCGATGAAGTTGCTGCCCGCCAGGCTTTCGATGCCTGAGGTGTCGAACTCCGTGGCAGAGACTGCCACCCCGTAGACGGTGACCGATTGAGCATCGACCGCGGCCTGGGCTTCTTCCAGTGTCGCTCCGCTGGCGTCGTCGGCGCTGCCGACCAGAACGATGAGGTTGCTCTCCAGCGTGTTGTCCCCGCCGACAGCCTCGTACAGATCGGCTGCCCTCACGACACCGTCGTAGAGACGAGTCGGGCCGGCCGCCTGTAGCTGAGCGACCGCGAACTTCAGGGCGGTCTGGTTGCTGGTGAAGCCGGTGAAGACGTCAACTTCCTCGCCGAATCCGATGACGGCCACAAGATCCTGCGGGCGCATATTCTCGATGAACGCAATTGCCGCCGCCTTGGCAGCTTCAAGGGTCTCTCCGGCAGTGGCGGCACTGGTATCGATCGCCAGCACAATCCCGACCGGAACCGGGTTCTGCGAGATGGGCGTGGCGGTCACCGGAGTTACTTCGCTGGTTCCTTCGAACACAGATAAGTCACCGGCATCGAACGTTTCAACATTGCCGACGTCCACGACGATCGTCATCTCCGGGTAGCGGGCGATGCCGACGTCGGTGATGGCGATCTCGACTGCCTCAGCCGGCTCGCCGTCCTCCTGGGCTACTGCCGGAAGCGCTCCCAACAAGAGGAGCGCGGACATCCACAGCAGCAGCAGGGCGGGGCGGCGGGAGCGGGTCATCCGAGATCGAATGTGTCGGCCTCGCGCGCGAAGCCCTCGGGTGCGAACATTTCCGCCGGCAGCTTCATCCCGGCATCCTCCAGCTTCTTGCTGAATGAGGGCCGGAGCCCGGTCGACTTGAGATAGCCCTTGTAGATGCCATCTTCATCGACTCCCATGCCGTAGTCGAACAGAAAGACGTCCTGAGTAGTAACGACTTCGCCCTCCATCCCCAGCACCTCGGTGATGTGGGTGACGCGACGGGTTCCGTCCCGCAGACGATGGAGGTGGACGATGAGATCTACGGCACCGGCTACCTGCTCACGAATGGCACGGACCGGCATATCGAATCCGGCCATCAGCACCATTGTTTCGATCCGGGCCAGCGTGTCGCGCGGCGAGTTGGAGTGAATAGTTGTAAGCGAGCCGTCGTGACCGGTATTCATGGCTTGCAGCATGTCGAGTGCCTCGCCACCACGAGCCTCACCGACGACGATCCGATCCGGGCGCATCCGCAACGAGTTGCGAACCAGGTCACGAATCGTCACCATGCCCCGGCCCTCGAGGTTGGCAGGCCTGGCCTCCAGTGTGAGCACGTGCTCCTGACTCAGCTGGAGCTCGGCGGCATCCTCGATAGTGACGATACGTTCATCGTCGGGGATGTAGCTGGACAGGATGTTGAGCATCGTCGTCTTACCGGAGCCGGTGGCACCCGACACGATGACGTTGAGCTTCCCTTCAGCGCAGTTGCGGAGAAACTCCGCAGTGCCCTCGGTGAACGAGCCTTTCTCGACGAGGTCCTTCTCGGTGAGTGGGTCAACCGAGAACTTCCGGATCGTGAGGAAGGGTCCGCCGATCGCCAGCGGGTGAATGACCGCGTTGACACGAGAGCCATCGGGCAACCGGGCATCGACCATGGGGGTGGACTCGTCGATGCGACGCCCGACCTGGCTGACGATCTTCTCGATGATCCGCAACAGGTGGGTGGTATCCACGAAGCGAGCCGCGCTGCGAATGATCTTGCCGGATCGCTCGATGTAGACCGAGTAAGGGCCGTTGACCATGACCTCCGAGACCTCCGGGTCGGCCAGCAACGGATCGATGGGACCGTAGCCGAGAACGTCATCGGCGATCTCCCGTAGGAGTGCTTCGCGATCGAGCCGGGAAAGCGGAACGTTCTCCTCGGATTCGAGGGCCCAGTCCAGCATTTCCATAACGCGAACCTTGAGCTCGGCATCCGACATCTGCCGGTCGTAGAGAGAGGGCCCGAGACCCTCAACCACCTTGAAATGAAGCCGACGGCGCAGTTCCTGGGCGGCCGAGTCTTCCTCTGATGTGCCTTCGACACCGGTTTCGGCAGCTTTAGCAGCCGCTACCCGTTCTGACAGAGAACTCATACCTCACCGTCCTTGCTGTGGCTAGCGCCCAAAACGGCGCTTCTTGTTTTCATCTTGAGAGGGTTGACGCGTATCCATGACGATCTGCGTCACGTCTTCGAAGGCCTTGGCCGGCTTCGACTTTGGATGGGATTCCACGATGGGGATGCCCTCGTTGATCGAAGCGGGGAGCAAGCCGTCCGACGGCACTGAAGCCGAGATGGGGAGACGAAGCGACCGTTCGATCTCGTCCACGTCCAGCCTGGCCTTGGAGTTCGACCGGTTGAGAACCAGCTTGATCTTGTTGGATGGGTAGTTGAGAATGCGCAGGGTCTCCAACGCCAGCTTGGCGTTCTTGACACTCGGCAGATCCATATCAACAACGAAGAGCACAACGTCCGACTTATCCAGGATCGCCAGCAAACGCTCGTCCAGGCTGGGGGCGGTGTCCACCACCACGTAGTCGAACATCTCTCGCAACATCCCGAGGATTCGGGTATAGGTGACGGTCGGCACCTCGTCGGCAAAAGCTGGCTCGAGCGGAGCTGCCAGCACCCGCATGCCTGAGGAGTGGGTGGCCAGCACCGTCTCCAGGAACTGATTGTCGAGGCGCTCGCCTTCCTTGGCTGCGTTGACAACGGTGTGCTTGGGGTCAACCTGCAGGACCAGAGCTACGTCTCCAAACTGAAAGTCGGCGTCGGCGATCACAACCCGGCCCGCATCACCCCAGCGGGCCAGCAGGGTGGCAACGTTGGAGGCAAACACGGTCTTGCCGCTGCCTCCCTTGGCTGCCATGACGGTGATGATGCGCCCCTCACTGAGCGGCTTGGGCGCCTCGGGTGCCGCTGCGGCCTTCCGCCTGCTGGTGCGCTCGGCAGCGCGAAGCGCCTCGGTGACAGCAGCGATCGTGAGCGGCGCTTCCACCACATCACTAAGACCGGACCGGATCGCGGCCCGGAGCACCTCTCCGGGCACGTCGGTGGCCGCCACCAGGATCACAACCAGATCGGGAACAAGCTCGGATAGAGCAGAGGCTTCGGCCACGCCTTCGGCTGTCGCCAGCGACGGACCGATGAAGACTACGTCGACGTTTCCCGACAGGACGCCGTCCTCGGCCTCGGCGATCGACTCCAGCAACTGGACCCGTCCCTCGAAGATCTCCTTGGTTTGACGCCGGGTCTCCTCGTCGGAATCTACGAAGACGATTCCTTCGGCATCGAAGTCGGATGGATTACTCAAAGAGGGTCTCCCGGTTGATTCCGTCGGTGGCGACGGGGATGAAGTCGTCGGGCACGAGGGTCATCCAGACGCTGCCCTTCTCAAATGCGAACACCATGCGCTCGGCTTCCTGAGCGGTTACTTCCAGGGTGAGCAGACCGAACTGGGTGCCTTCGCCGGCCTCGGTGACGGTTCCGTCCTCGTTGACGACCGACTGCACACGGCCGACCGAGTTATCGAAGGCGGGATCGCCGGTGCGCTTCTGCTCGGCCACCGCCAGGACGGGGATGCCTTGCAGCAGGAACCTGGAGAACTCTTCTTCCTGTGCTTCTGCGATTTGATCCAGTAGGTCGCGCAGGTTCTCGTCCGTAACTTCCTCTTCGCCGAGACCTTCCAGGCTCAGCTGGGGTGCCTGGATGGTGACGATCATGTTGATGCGATCGTCGGGGCGGACGAACCCGCCTACGGCCCGGGTGGCATCGACCTGCACAGTGATGGCCTGCTTGCCGGGGCTGATGATCTCGGCCAGTGATTCGATGACCGGTGCGTCCAGGGCATCCTCCCACTGGTCTGAGGTCAGAATCTGGTTGCGGGCGATTGGACCAACTGCGAAGCGGTCTCGCAGACGAGCGGTCATCTCCTCCTGGGATGTGAAGGCGACGGTCCGGTCCGGACTTGGGCCGGGCAGGAAGTCGAACGCTTCTTCGCTCACGGCATAGAGGCTCTCGTCGATGACGGTATTGCCGGGCGTACGGACGGGGATGTCCTCGGTGGCGCGCAAAACGGTCACGAGTTGCAGCCCTTCGCGGGCGTCCTCGTCGACACCTTCTAGGTACTTCCAGATCGAGAAGGCGGCGGTTCCCGCCAGCACGAGGGCCACGATCAGGACCACAGTGCGCTTTACCATTCTTCACTCCTTGCAGAAGCCGAGGTCGTCAGTCGACCGCTGTTCCAGGTACCTATCGGTCGACGCGACGCAGTGCTTGAGAAGAGCTTGACCCTCGGAGATTTCATGAAAACAGCCTCACCAACCGTGATTAAGGCAGACGCGTTTTTGCGTCCTATTCGTATTCTGGTCGGTAACCGGGTTCGTGTCGGGGATTTCGCGTTCTCTGTGAACGCGAGGGATCAGCTTCCGCCGATTCCCCTCTCCTTCAATTCCTTGAGGATGGCCTCGAGCGACTCATCGGCCTTGAAGTGAGCACCCTCCGAGGCGATCTCTTCGCGCTCGAACTCGGGCTCCTGACGGGCCTTGCGCTGCGGTTTCGCCGGCGCACTCCGCTCCGACCATTCCGGCAACGCCTGCTTGATCGACAAGCTGATCCGGCGGCGGTCATCGTCGATCTCGGTGATGCGCACGTTTACGCCCTGGCCGACTGTGAGCTCCAATTCGGGGCTCTCAACATGGCGCATGGCGATCTCCGAAACGTGCACGAGACCCTCGACACCGTCGGTGACCGACACGAAAGCACCGAATGGAACCGTCTTGGTGACCTTGCCCTCGACGATGTCGCCGACCTCATTGGCGGCCGAAAACGACTCCCACGGGTCCTCCCGGGTCTGACGGATCGACAACGAGATGCGCTCGCGGTCCCGATCGACCTCGAGCACCTTCACGCTGACCTCATCACCGACACTGACGACCTCGCTGGGATGGCTGACGTGCTGCCAGCTGAGCTCCGAGACATGGACAAGCCCGTCCATGCCGCCGAGGTCGACGAAGGCTCCGAAGTTGACAACGGATGACACCACGCCAGAACGGATCTGATCCTCGGCCAGATCCCCCAGGAAGGCAGTGCGCTGCTCGGCCTGCTCTTCCTCCAGGTAGGCACGACGGGAAAGCACGACGTTGTTGCGGTTCTTGTCCAGTTCGATGACCTTGGCCTCAATCGGTTCGCCGACGTAAGGCTGCAGGTCCCGCACCCGGCGCAGTTCCACCAGCGAAGCTGGTAGAAATCCCCGCAGACCGATATCGACGATGAGTCCCCCTTTGACCACTTCGATGACAGGCCCGGTTACGGTGCCGCCGGCGGCCATCACCTTCTCGATCCGGCCCCACGCTCGCTCGTACTGGGCTCGCTTCTTGGACAGGATCATCCGACCCTCGGAGTCCTCCATCTCAAGGACCATGGCTTCGATGGTGTCCCCGACCGCCACCTCTTCGGCCGGGTTGACCTGGTTGCGGATCGAAAGCTCTTTGGCGGGTATGACTCCCTCCGACTTGAAGCCGATATCGATCAGCACCTCATCGGGGTCGATCCGCACCACGGTTCCTTCGACCAGGGATCCTTCCTTGAACTGCATGACCGTGCGCTCCAGAGCGCTCTCGAAGTCCTCGGCCGACAGGTCATCGGGCAGGTCCTCGAGGTTGAGGTTCATCTTCACCACCACGATGTCGTCGCTCGTCGCGGGAGTGGTGACCGATTCGGCCGATAACTCTGGTACGGGCTGCTGAGCGCTCTCGGGTGGAGCAGCCGCTTCAGCGACTGGTTCATCCGGAATCTCGGTGGTGACGTCGACCCCGTTGGGGATCGGCGGGTCGGGGGCAGTTGGCTCGGGGGTAGCTTCGGCGGCTGCGGGGGCGGCGACTTCTTCCACCACCGGCTGGTCCGCCACGGTCTCTTCGACCGTTGCTACCTCGGTTTTCTCATCAGACAAAAGTTCTCCTGGTACACGGAATTAACTCCACGAATGTGGAGCGGCAACAGGATATCACACTGATTTGAAAAGGGGCTTGTCAGGCCTTGACCTGAGAAAGGTCGCGGCCGGTGCCAACGTCGACGGTGAGCGGAACTGCCAGGTCGGCGACTCCTTCCATCAGATCGATAGTGAGTGCCGTGACCGGCTCCAGCTCTTCTTCCGGACATTCGAGGACCAACTCGTCGTGAACCTGGAGGATCAGGGCCGATTCCAGGCCTTCTTTCTCGAGCTCATGGTCGATGGAGATCATCGCTTTCTTGATGATGTCGGCAGCCGCGCCCTGGATGGGCGCGTTCAGCGCCATCCGTTCCCCCATTTGTCGGGTCCGGAAGTTAGATGCCGCCAACTCCGGCAAATAGCGGCGTCGCCCGAAAATAGTGGTGGTGTAGCCGTCATCGCGGGCTTTCTGCACGATGCCTTCCATGAACGCCTTCACCCCCGGGAATTGGCTGAAATAGGCGTCGATCAGGCCCTGCGCTTCATCGGTGTCTATCTCGAGGCGCTGGGCCAAGCCGTACGCCTCCATTCCATACAGGAGGCCGAAGTTGATCATCTTGGCCCGGCGCCGCTGGTCGGGAGTAACATCCACCAGCTCAACGCCGGCCACCCGGGCGGCGGTGGCGGCGTGGATGTCCGCGTTATGCCCGAACGCATCGAGCAGGCCCGGGTCTCCCGTCACATGGGCCAGGACGCGCAACTCGATCTGCGAATAGTCTGCCACCAGGAACTGGCATCCCTCCCGAGCGGTAAATGCCCGGCGGATGGTTCGGCCCTCCTGTGACCGGATAGGGATGTTCTGCAGGTTTGGCCGCTCGGAAGACAATCTCCCGGTAGATGCTGCTAGCTGATTGAAAGTGGCGTGGATCCGGCCATCTTCTACCACCAGCGGCAACAGGCCGTCAACGTAGGTTGATCGCAGCTTCTCTAGTTGGCGATACTCGAGCAGGAGGCCAACGATGGGATGATCCTCCGCCAGCTTCTCGAGAACGGCGGCGTCGGTCGAGGGTTGGCCTTTGGGGGTCTTCTTCAAGACCGGCATCTCCAGGCGCTCGAACAGGACCTCCCGCAGCTGCAGCGTAGAGTTGACGTTGAACGGACCGCCGGCCGCATCGTGGATCTTCCCTTCCAATTTGGCCAGTCGGGCCCGAAGGTCATCGCCGAGTTCGCTCAGGTAGGTGACGTCGATCTCGATGCCGGCCTGTTCCATCCGGGCCAGAACCCTCACCAACGGCAGCTCGATCTCTTCGAGAAGTGCAGTTGCGCCGCGAGCCTCCAATTGCTGACTCAAGGGCTCCACAAGGCGGGCGATCGCCACCGCCCGCCGCCCTGACGCCAACAGGTCGTGGCCGCCGCCGAAATCGAGCGTGCCCTGGTCGGCGGGGGTGCCGGCGTCATCGACCGGCTCGAGCTCGAGGGCCACCACTCGGGCGGCCAGGTCGACCAGGCCGTAGTCCCTTTGCGACGGGTTGACGACATAGGCGGCCAACGCAGTGTCGAACGCCAGGCCCTGCAAATCGATGTCGAGCTCGAGAAGGGCATGGATGGTTGGCTTGGCGTCGTGCAGGTACTTGTCGACGGCTGCATCCTCCAACACCGATTGCAGACCGACCAGCCATTCGGACGGAACGAACGTTGCCTCGTCTTCCCCGGTGGCAATAATCACCCCCGACATCTCAGGACCATCCCACACAGGTTCGAGAGCCATCGGACCCGCCACCGATGCCAGCCGGTCGGGATCCTTCTCAGCGCGGACCTCGACTTCCAGCGCCTCGCCGTGCGGTGTGGCCGATCCCCCACCGATTTCCTGGAGCCTGCCCCACAGCGAGTGAAACTCAAGCTCCTCGAACACCGCCCGCACCTCACCCCGGTCCCATTCGGCCATCGCAAGTGAGTCGACGTCGACGTCGAGGGCGACTGTCCGGACCAACTCCATGAGTTCGCGGTTGAGAAACACTTGTTCCCGAGCGGCAGCCAGGTTCTCGCGCAGCTTGGGCGTGAGCTCATCGAGATGCTCGTATATGCCTTCAAGCGAGCCGTACTCGTTCAGCAGCTTGGAAGCGGTCTTCTCCCCCACCCCGGCCACCCCAGGCAGGTTGTCGGAAGGGTCGCCCCGCAAGGCGGCGTATTGGACATACTCGGACGGACTGATGCCGTATCGCTCTTGGAGATAGGCGGCATCGGCGATGATCGTATCGGTGATGCCGCGGCGGGTGTACATCACCCGGACACCGGGCTCGATCAGCTGGAAAGCATCACGGTCGCCGGTCACAACGAGGGTGTCCCATCCGGATTGCTTGGCCCTCTCGGCCAGCGTGGCGATCACATCGTCGGCCTCGACACCGGCCACCCCGAACTGTGGGATCTTCATCACCTCAGCGACGCGCTCGATCAGCGGCAGCTGCGTTCGGAAGATGTCGGGCGGAGCATCTCGCTGGGCTTTGTACTCGGGATACTGCTCACTCCGGAAGGTCCCGCCCTTGACGTCCCAGGCGATTACGACCGCATCGGGTTGCTCGTCGCCGAGCAACTTGATGAGCATCGAGATAAAGCCGTAGACGGCGTTGGTTACCTGCCCCTGTGAGGTAGCCAGATCACTGGGAAGGGCGAAAAAGGCCCGGTAGGCAAGGCTATGACCATCGAGCAGCACCAGCTTGGACATCGCAACAGGCTACAGGGCAGCTGCCGCCGTCGACAGCCCGGACAGGCTCTATGGGCCGACAGGTATTTGCGGCAGGTTGACCAGACGAGAACCCTGGATGAACTGGGTGGCAACCGCCACAAAAACCTCACTGAGGTCCTCGTCCTTTGGCAGGCAGAAGAAATAGTCGCCGTCCGTGTTCTCGAAGTCGGTGGTCGCGACCGTGCAATTGTCGTTGGACGGCTGAGTGGCCATGTCGGCCAGCAGCCTTGTAACCGGTGATCCGTCGGGTGGGAACAGTCCCTTCCCGTAGCGACCTGTTTCGTCCTCTTCACATGTCTGTGATCGGGAGTCGACACCGAAACCAATGGTGTAGACCTCGATTCCAGCCGACTTGGCAAACTGTGCCATATCGCGGGCGTGCAGGCAGGGGTTGGCGACCGCGTTTCGCGGTTCATTGGCTCCACCGTCCGAGAGAAGGATGATGCCCTTCTTAACACCAGGCCTGCCCCTGTTCAGGAGCTCGGCGTAGGCATGGTCACCCGACGCGTTGGTGATGCCTTCGAAATCTCTGATTGGGCTGCCAAGATCGGTCCGGCCCCGGTCGTCGCTGCAGCGAATGATCCGTACCAGCTCGCTGGTCGAATCTACGTCGAGAGTCCCGTCGCCGTCGTAGTCGTAGTTGAGGTTGTCTTTGTAGTCGCTGCTGAGCGGCACGGCCAACCAGCGCCCTTGGGATTGATTGGAAGCGTTGACGCACAGATCACCGGGATCGGCCGCGGGGAGCACCGCCAAGCCAACGTGCTGGGTTGCCGGATCGAATAGATCTAGTACTGCCAGCGACGCCTTCTCGACCTTGTCCATGTCGGCGTCGCTCATGCTCCCCGTGCGGTCCAGTACCAGTATGAGATCGACAGGTCCGGTCGCACCTGCCCCACAGCTTCCCTGACAGGCGGCCGAAACAATGTCGGTGGTCCCCTGGTCGATGCCGATGGCGGGAGCAAAGGCGAAGTCCGTGGTCTTCTCTGTCTCGAGAACGATGGTGTTGCAGCGGTCACCGTCCGCCGGCACGCAGGGTGCCACGCAAAGACCGTCGGCACACACCCAGGGTGGGCCAGAGGAGGGAACGTCGGGACCGGGATTGCACACGCTGGGAACCTCGCCGGAGTCCGGTATCCCATCCTTGTTCTGGTCGGCGACCAGGCAGCGGAAGGTAGTGATGACGTCACCGCCGGCCAGGTCGGCATCGTTGGCCAATGCGAAATTCAGTGCTTCGGCTTCAGCCGCCAGCCCATCGGGTAGCAGTGAGGCTCCGGCTAGAGCGGCCGCATCTGCGCTGTTCCACAGCTGCTGGCGATCGGTCGACTTGAGAGTGATATCGACTGCCAGCGCCGCCACCGCGAAGAGGACTATCAGCAGAATGGCAGCCAGTACCAGAATGGCCCCATCTTCCCGGTCCATCCGGGCTCGGGCTCGCTCGATCACTCGATCCTCATCTCGGTGACCGACTGCAGGTCGATCTTGTTGTCAGTGTCGATAAACCCGGGCAGCGGCGTGATGAGGTTGTACTGGTAGTCGACCGTCACGACGATCGAGTCGCCGGTCTCGCCATTGCGGAGATCGCCAGCCGGATGCGTCCCCGTGCAGAGCGTGTCGTCTGGCATTTGGCACTCCACCGTCACGGCGAGAATGACCTGGTCGAGATTGTCAGCCGTTTCGCGAACCCGGTCTTCCACCACTACCGGGTCGAGTTGGACGGTCCCCAATCGGGCTCCTTCCCGGCCGGCATTGGTCATCTGGGTCTTGGTATTGATGGCAAGGCCGAAATCGACCATCCCGAACACGAGCATGAAGAAGAGCCCGATCACCAGAGCGAACTCAATGAGAACGGCGCCTTGCTCATCAGACTTCATGGACCGGCGATTGGACATATGCATGTGATCGGCAGAACCTTCTACACGTTTAGTAGTATTTGTTCACCACTTAGCGTAGCTAGTTAGGCAGAGTCTGGCATAGGTCGAGCGACCTGAAGTGGAGTGGCTATCCGCCCAGCACCAGTCGCACCGGACTTCCGCTAATGAAGGCCCGCCAGGTGGTGGTGTCGGAGGTACTGCCCGAGTACTCGTAACGGACCTTCCACCAGCAGCCGGCGCAGCTGTAAGACGTAGGCAGATCTACCTCAATGCGTAGCCAATCGCCGTCGTAGTTGTTGGCGGGACGGGTGGCATCAATGCTGCAATCCGATCCGGACGGCACCGTGTACAGAGGGACAAAGTCGGCCGTAAGGGCGGGCCTGATCGACACCGAACAGCCCCCGGTCCAGGTGGTCCCATCCGGGCCGCGCAATTTGATGATGTTGGTAACACCTGACTGAGCATCACCCGGGTCGTAGAGCTCGACTACAAAGGTCCGTTCGGCGTAGGCGTCGGACACCTGGGCCAGGAAGAACTCGGTGGTGCCCGTGATGTTGTTGTAGATCGACATGTCCCCGAGTGCGCTCAGCTTCGCTCCCCCGGTGGCCCGGATCGAATATCGATTGAGTCCGGCGTTGTCTCCCGGATCCGTCGGGTCATCCAGCACCGAGACCTCGACCGTGTACAGGCCCGGCTCGGGAGCAGCCACCGAGCAAACCGTCGTCCAGTCGAAGTCGGTGATCGGATCAGGCTGCGGAACCGGATCCAGGACCTGCGAGCAGATCACACCGGCCGGATCCAGTGTCAGCGGGGTCGGGTCGGGCCGGTAGACACGGACCAGGGTGCGGGGACCGGTCAGCTCCGGGCAAGGGCCTCCGCACCAGCTGTAGTTATCGCCGGTCCGCACATTGTTGCCGCCCGACTGGGAAGGGAGGTAGGCCTCGAACGCCCCGCTCTGCATCTGCACCGCGAAGGCACCGCCGCCGTGGTCGACGCCGTAGACATAGCCGCGGCTCGACCTGTGATCCTGGCCTTCGGGGCATCCCGAATCGTTGTTAGCTCCATACCCCGTCCCGTACCGGCAGTAGGGGGAGAAGGCATCACCCATGCCGGTATTGGTGAATGGGCCGTGAATGTTGGCCCAGAAGCAGGGGTCGGGGCCGCTGCAGTCGATCCCGTCGGCGCCGTCGTTGCCGAACCGGGATTGGGGACTCCCCATGGGCAGCGGCCTGATGTACTCGGCCCTGCCGGTACGAGAAATCGTCTGCGTATCACGGCCGATGACCTTCAAGAAGAAGGTGTCCACCGTGTCGGTGACGGTGACTTCCAGTTGGTTCTGCTTGCCATCCGGCTGCGGGACTATCACGAGAGCGGCCCCGTCGTCACCGTCGATGTAGCCGTTGGCAGCTGCCACCCGCTCCGCCCGGTCGATGCCGATGGGTGAGTCATCCGGCATGTAGACCACACCCCCCAGAGCGGCGGCGTCGGCTGCCCGTTGGATCTTGTTTGCATTGAGGAAGAACCAGCCCAGGTCAACGGCAAAGGCAGTGAAGAGCATGATGACGATGGCGGTCAACGCCAGCTGAACCAGCGCGATTCCCGAGTCACCGGAACGAAGACTCCTCAGCATCGCTCTCACGCGGGGTCCTCAACGACCGGTTCGAGCAGCACCACGGCATCATCTGTCCAGGTAGGGGCGCCAAACGGAAGCAACCCGGTGATCCATTCGTGCTTGAAGATCACCCGGACTCCCAGGTAGTCACGATTGATCGACCCGATCGACAGAGAGAGGTCGGTCGCCCGCGTGGAAGGATCCCAGGGACAGGCGTTGGCGCAGTTCCATCCGCCCCCGCCGTCGGGGAGGTACTTGTTGGCAGTGTTGACCTCATCGACGACGTCACCGTTCTCGTTGCTCTGATAGATCCACAGCTCCAGCACCTCAGATGAGCTCCGCAAGTCACTCAACGCGTCGCTGACCGCACCCTGAATGATGTCATCTGCATTTGGATCAGGACCAAAGGCCGAGCCAACCCGTGCTCCCGACGTGGTGGCGCTGGCGACGGTCTGCAGGTCGATGAACCCGAACCCGAACTCAACCAGGCCGACGATGAACAGAATCACGACCGGAGCGGCGATGGCAAACTCGAGCATCGTCGCTCCGCTCTCGGGATGGCGGCGCAGCCTCATCCCTGCGGCTCGATCCGCATGACCTTGCTGGCCGTCCAGGTGACGTTGTCTCCCACGAACCCCGTGAGATAGTCATGGCTGAATCGGATTGCGACCTTGAGTCGATCGACATCGGGGAGCTCGACGTCGCGGGCGGACGGCGGCCACTTGACGTCGGCTTCGAATGCTGGGTTGATGTCGATGTCAGGGCATGGACTCCAACCGCAGACTGTGCCGTCGGGGGTGTAGAGGTTGGTGCGGGGCCCGTTCTCGTCGGCATCCCCGGCATGGCCGATGGTGACGAAGGCAACAGCGTCGAGCATCCCATCTCCGACCAGGCCTTTCGTGAGAGCGTCCAACGCCAGCTGATCAGCTCGTACCTGGTCGGCGGCGGCCACAGCCACCCTGGCACCCTCGCGGGCAGCGTGATTAATGCTCAGCCAGTTCTTGAAACCGAACCCGAACTCGAGAACCCCGAACACCAGGAGGAAGAAGACGGGGAGAACAATGGCCGCCTCCACAAGCGTGGCGCCCCTGTCCTCTCCCATTCGATGGCTCTTGTACTTCATGCGTTCCAATCCAGAGCGCGAAAAACGCTGCTACGTCATTTTGGCACTGAAGGCTGCGAAAGCAACAAATACTGTCCGACGGCCACTATTCCGTTCATTGCGAACTGATGGCCGACGCGCTGGACCCGGCCAGGAGGCAGGGTAGGCACAACCGAAGCAATGTGGAGCGGCATACGCGAGATTGCCATCTGACCTGAGTACTGCCGCCAAGACATTGGCGGAGGTGCTGGTTGAGGTGCTGGTTGAGGTGCTGGTTGAGGTGCGGGCGGGAACGCTGCCTCCTAGTTGGCAACGCGGTCGCCTTACTAGCCCGAGCATCAGGCGGCAGCGCTCATGGCAGACCTGGATAAGTGGTTGACGGACCTGGCAGAGCGGACCCCGTCCACCTGACCAGGACGTATTGGACAACAAGAAATCCGGGTGGCTTCCCACCCGGACCCTTGGGTATTCTGGTGAAGGGTCTTAGTTGAGGCCGTCGTTGGCCTTGCTAAAGGCACCCGAGGTGTTCTCACCGACCTGCGTGATGACCACAATCGCCACAACCGCGATGAGGACGAGCAGCAGGGCGTACTCAACGAGGCTGGCGCCTTCGTCGGCGACCATCTTGTTCTGAAACTTGACCCAGAGGTCGAGCATTGCGTTCTCCTGTGTTAGCTACTCCTTACATCTTGGTTCATCTGGTTTTCGCGTTCCATAGGTTGAGCGACCCAAAAACGGGTCAAGCTCTGGTCACGGTTCAGCCATTGAGATCAGCTGACACCCGTCCACATTCGGAGCAGGGCAGATCACCGATCCTCTTCACCGGTTTCCGTGCAACCACTGTGCAACCGACCCCTCGATTCGGCTCCGTGGACGTAAGGCTGGGGCCTCGAAACGCCCGTGTTTGCTGGTACCGGGAGTGGGATTCGAACCCACACGCCCTTTCGGACAACGGATTTTGAGTCCGTCGCGTCTACCGTTCCGCCATCCCGGCCTGCGGCCTGATCTTAGGTGGCGGGCATTACCTGCCGGCGCCGTGCACGGCTTCGGCGAACGCCGATCCCGAGGCCGCACTGCCCGACTCGAGTACCTCGGAGACCAGGGCCGAGCCTACGATCACCCCATCTGCCAGGCCGGCGGCGGCCGCCGCTTGATCGGGGGTCGAGATCCCCACGCCGAGGACCACCGGGATGGAGGTAACCGCCCGGATCCTTCGCACCAATCCCTCGAGGTGACCACTGACCCGGGCACGGCGGCCGGTAACACCGAGATCGGCGACCGCATAGATAAAGGTGGGTTGCGCCTCGACGATTGCCCGCAACCGGCTCTCATCGGTGGTGGGCGCCGCAAACAGAGCCAGACCGACTCCGTGCTCGGCCAGTGCATCCTTGATCGAAGCTGCTTCCTCAAACGGCACGTCGGCGATGATGACCCCGGCGATGCCGAGGGCAGCAGCCTCAGCCGCAAAGGCTTCCGGGCCGGCCTGAAGAATCGGGTTGACGTAGGTCATCACGATGATCGGCTTGCCGGTTGCGTCCGCCACCCGGCCGGCCAACTCCAGACCGCCCAGAAAGGTCATCCCCCCATCCAACGCCCTGGCGGAGGCGGCCTGAATCACCGCTCCATCCATCAGCGGATCCGAGTACGGAATCCCCAACTCGAAGGCATCGGCACCGGCTGCCGCCAGTTGCTCGAAGACCGCCAGGGATCGCTCCTGATCGGGAATTCCCGCAGTCATGAACGGCATGAAGACAGGCCGGCCGGCGGCCCGGGCCGCCGCGAACATCTCGCTTAAGGCGGCGACGCTCATAATCCCGGGTCGTTCGTGAGGCCGACGATTTGCTGAACGTCCTTGTCGCCCCGGCCGGAGAGGTTGACAACCACCGTCTTGCCCGACAGCGAGCCGGCCTCACGCTGAAGCCACGCAATCGCATGGGCCGACTCGAGGGCGGGGATGATTCCTTCCGTGCGGCTCAGCAGGTGAAAGGCGTCGACGGCCTCCTGGTCCGTCACCGACTCGTACCGGGCCAACCCCGAGTCCTGGAAATAGGCATGCTCGGGCCCGACACCCGGGTAGTCGAGGCCGGCTGATATCGAGTGCGCCTCCTGCACCTGCCCCTGCGCGTCCTGCAACATCATGGTGCGGGCCCCGTGCAGAACCCCCGGCGATCCGTGGCCAAGCGAGGCACCGTGCTTGCCGGATTCGATTCCTTCGCCGGCCGCCTCCACTCCAACCAGCTCGACCCCGGAATCGAGGAACGGAAAGAAGATCCCCATGGCGTTTGAACCGCCGCCGACACAGGCGACGATGACGTCGGGTCGGATCGCACCCAACTGGTCCCCAACTTCCTCGCCGATGACCTTTTGAAACTCCCGGACCATCAGTGGGAAGGGGTGCGGCCCCACCACGGACCCGATGATGTAGTGGGTCGACTCGACACTGCCTACCCAATCCCGCATCGCCTCGCTTACCGCATCCTTGAGGGTGCCGGCCCCGCTGGTGACCGGAATCACCTCGGTGCCCAGCAGTCGCATACGGACGACATTGAGCGCCTGACGCTCCATGTCCTTCGCTCCCATGTACACCCGGCACTCGAGGCCCAGGGCCGCCGCGGCGGTGGCGCTGGCTACCCCGTGCTGGCCTGCGCCGGTCTCGGCGATTATTCGAGGCTTGCCCATGCGTTCGGCCAGGAGCCCTTGCCCGATGGTGTTGTTGATCTTGTGGGCGCCGGTGTGGTTCAAGTCCTCCCGCTTGAGGAGGATTCGAATGCCAAGTTCCTCGGAGAGACGTGATGCCTCGTACAACGGGCTGGGTCGACCAACGAACTCTCGCAACAAACGGTGGTACTCACTCACGAACAGAGGATCGGCCCACGCCTCGGTGAAAGCATCCTCCAGTTCAATGAGGGCAGCCATAAGTGTCTCGGGCGCGTATTTGCCTCCGAAGTCGCCGTAGCGGCCGGAGCGATCAGGCATGGTGGTCTCGGTCATAATCCTTTTGCCCTGCTCACGAACGCCGCCACCTTGGCGAGGTCTTTGACTCCCGGGGACGACTCTAGGCCGGAGGAGGCATCCACCCCCCAGGGCTTGACATGGGCAATCGCGTCCGCCACGTTCTCCGGGCCCAGCCCGCCGGCCAGGACATAGGGCCGGTCGATTCCCTCCAGCCAAGTCCAGTCGAAAACGTGGCCGGTACCACCGATGACATCGCTGTCGAGAAGGGGCAGTTCGCCTCCCGGAATGTCCGAAACATCCACGGGACCGCTCACCGGGACCGGCCGTAACACCGCCAGCCCGGCCTCGACCGCCGCCCGGGCGGCTGCGGCCGCGTTCTCGCCGTGGGGCTGGACTGCCCCCACTCCGGCCACCTCGGCCAGGTGTAGCAAAGAGTCGGCATCCAGATCTACCGTTACCGCCACCGTCAATGCTGCCAGCCCCCCCGCCAGACCACGGGCTTGCTCAGGTGCGATGTTGCGCGGTGAGCGCTCGTAGAAGACGAATCCGACCGCGTCGGCGCCGGCCTTCACCGCCGCCTCCACCTCAGCCGGGCGGCTGAGTCCGCACACCTTGACCCAGGTCATGGACCCATCCCCCGCAGTTCGGCAACCAGGACCGCCGGGTCGGACGCCCGCACCAACGCCTCCCCCACCAGCACTGCGTGATAGCCACACGCGGCCATCCGTTCGGCTTCGGCTCCAGAGAAGATCCCGCTCTCGGCCACCCGTACCTTGGCCTCGGAGATGGGCCCGGCCAGCGCTTCGGCCGTCGCCAGGTCGATGTCGAAGCTGCCGAGGTCGCGGTTGTTGACGCCCACGACGCGTGCCCCGGCTGTCATTGCCCGCTCAGCCTCAGCGTGGGTATGAACTTCCACCAGAGCGTCCAACCCGGCCGTGTCGGCTTCGCCAATGAGATCCTCCAGTTGCCGGTCGGTGAGGGCAGCCACAATCAACAACACCGCGTCCGCTCCGACCAGCTTCGACTCCCAAACCTGAGCCGGTTCGAGGATGAAGTCCTTGCGGAGGACGGGAACTGTGACAGCACCCCGCACCGCCTCCAGGTCGGCAAGCGAGCCGTCGAAGAATTCAGGTTCGGTCAGGACGGATATCGCCGCTGCCCCACCTTCCTGGTAAGCCAGCGATTGCTTGGCCGGGTCCAGCCCGGCCGCCAACTCTCCGCGCGAGGGCGAGCGCCGCTTCACCTCGGCGATCACGCCCATTCCCGGAGCCAGCAGGGCGCCAGCCAACGATCTGGCAGCCGGAAGGTCCTGTGCCCGGGACTTCAAGCCGCTCACATCAAGCCCGGCGATGCGAGCGCGGGTCGCATCAACAATTCTCTCCAACATTCCGCCATCGTAGGGACTCGCTGGGCCTGTGGCCGCTCGTCCTAGCGCCCCAGACCGACGGTCACGGTGGTTCCCTGGCCCAGCTGCGAGGCGACCTGCACCTCGCCCCCCATGGCGATGACAAGTTCGCGAACGATGGAGAGCCCCAGGCCACTGCCCTCGGGGCGCACTGCCCGGTAGCGCTGGGCAACATAGAGTCGCTCGAAGACCCGGGGCAAGTCGTCGGGATCAATCCCCGGCCCGGTATCGGAGACGGCGATCGTGACCTGCCCGCCGTCGCTCCCAACAGTGACCCTGACCTCACCCCCATCGGGGGCATAGCGGAGGGCGTTTTCCACCAGATTGGACACGACTTGGGAGATCCGGACCGGATCAATCTCGACCGGACCGGTCGGGTCGACGCGAACCGTCAAACGCACCGAGGCACCCTCCGCCCGGGGCCGGTACTCCTCGGTCACACCCTGGACCAATCCGGCCAGGTCAACCGGCTCGGGCCGCAGAGTGAATTCACGAGCCTCCAGGCGGGCCAGGAGCATCAGATCCTCGACGAGGCGGGAGAGGCGGATGCTCTGGCGTTGGAGGCTGGCGGCCACTGCCGGTAGCTCTTGCTCCCCCACCTTGCCGTCGGCCAGCGTCTCGGCGTAGCCGGCAATACTGGTCAGTGGGGTGCGCAGGTCATGACCCACGTTGAGCAGGAAGTCGCGCTCGCGCTCGGCGGCGGCTTCGAGTTGCTGGGCCATGTCGTTGAAGCTGTCAGCCAGGTGGGAGACCTCGTCGTCGCCATCGTCCTCAACCCTGGCGCTGAAATCGCCGCCGGCCACCCGCCCGGCTGCCTCATCCACTTTCAGCAAGCGCTCGCCCAGGCTGCGGGCCAGCAGGCCCGCCAGTGCCGCCACCACTATGACCGCCGCCCCCAGGGCAATGAGGAAAGCCCGTAACAGCGCCACTCCTTCCAGCAGTCCGGCCTCGCTTCCCAGCAACACGACCAGAGTCGCCTGAGGGCTGCCGCTGTCGATAGTCCTGGCCACCACCACAACCCGTTCTCCGTCGACCACCCCCTCGAACTCCATGGTCGTGCCAGGCTTGAACTCGGCTTCGGCCAGGTTCAGTGCCGGGATCAGCACACTGCTGTTCGGCACAACCAGCTCTCCCTGGCGGACGGCCGCGACTTCGACGAAGTCGTGGCCTCCCAGGCGGGACGCCATCACAAGCAAGTCCCGCACCGTGCCCTGGTTGAGCAGGTTGCGCAACGCGTTGTCACCACCCCGACGAGCATCCGACACCGACTCCTCTGCCTGCTGTCCGATCGCTTCGGCCTGCCTTGTCAACTCTTCGACCGCCTCGTTGCGGGCCTGGCGGTTGGTGCCGACTGCGGCGATGAGTCCACCGACCACCAGTGCCAGGGCAGCCGCAGACATCAGGCTCCAGAAGAACTTCCGGCGCATCAGCGCCCCATCTTGTAGCCGACACCCCACACGGTCTCGAGCGGGATGTCTGGCAGTTTCTTGCGAAGCTGCCGCACATGCACATCGACGGTGCGGCTCTCGCCGAAGTAGTCGTAGCCCCACACCGCCTCCAGCAGCTGGCCGCGGCTGAGCACGATGCCCCGGTTTCGGGCCAGATGCCACAGAAGATCGAACTCGCGGGCGGTCGGCTGCACGATGTCACCCCCCGGCGTGCGTACTGTCCGACGCCCGCTGTCAATCTCGAAGTCGGCGATCCGGATGGCGGCCGGGGCCTCCGGTTGCTGCTCGGCTCGCCTCAGCACCGCCTTCACCCTGGCCACAACCTCACGAGGCGAGAACGGCTTGGTGACATAGTCGTCGGCTCCGATCTCGAGGCCGACCACCTTGTCGATCTCGTCATCGCGAGCAGTGAGCATGATGATGGGAATGTCACTGGAGGCACGTATCCGGCGGCACACCTCCATGCCGTCGATGCCCGGAAGCCCCAGATCCAACAGCACCGCGCTGGGCGAGCGCCGGGTCAGCAGATCGAGGCCTTTCTCTCCCGTGCCCGCATGCAGCAGCCGGAAGCCCTCCTTCTCGAACACGAGGCGGAGCAGGTCGGCGATCTCTTCCTCGTCTTCGATAAGGAGCACAAGTCCATCCATGCAGTCATCAGCCTCCTGCCCAATTATGAGCAGTTTCTAAAGACGCGATGCGCCTTTGTCGCCTAAACCAGCGGCAGCCGGCGTACCTCGGCCTCGGCGCTTCCCCCCGGCCAGCGCACCTGTACCGCCGCCCCGGGCTCGACTTCGCGTCGAATCAGGCTTAGCCCGATCGGCGCTCCCACCAGCAAGGACTCCGACGGCGAGGTTATGGCACCGACCGCCTGGTCATCGGCCACTATCTCGGCGCCGGTAGGAGGGAGTGCGTTTTCGGTGAGCACTACCCCCCGCAAATGGCGATTGACATGACCTCGCGAGTCAATCCGGGCCACCAGTTCCTGGCCCAGGTAGCAGCCTTTGGAGAAGGAGACTGCCTCCGCCACCACCCCGGCTTCCTGCGGAATCGTCGACTCATCAACGTCGGTGCCCATCACCGGCTCACCTTGCTCAACCCGGACGGCGGTGTAAGCCAGCAGCCCGGCCCGCACGGCACCGGCCGCGGCCGGGTCGTTGGCCGGAACCCCGATCAAGAACTGCCGATGGAGAACTCCGAGGGGAGCCGCAATCACCACACGGTCCTTGTCCGTCGGGTCGGTTGCCATCCCGTCCAGAATCCCGTCGGCAGCCGGGCCGATCAGGTCAACCACCGGCTCCGGCTCCCCGATGGTGACATCAACCCTCAATTTGAAGCGAGCGAGGTCGCCGGCGACAGTGGCTGCCAGGCCGGCATCGCAGACAAGCAGGAATTCGTCTCCGACCCTGCTCACCCACAGCAATGCCCGCAATTTGCCGCGAGGGCCCAGCAGCAGCGAGCGGACCACCGCCCCCTCCGCCAGCCCGGCCAGGTCCTGGCTGAGAAGCGAATCCAGGAACGTCTCCGCGTCGGGGCCGGTGACTCGCACCAATTCGTGACAGCCCTCCACCACCCCGGCTTGCTCACGCAACGCCTGATACTCGCCGGTCACGTCGCCGTAGCTGTCGGCGCTCACACCTGCTGCGCTCCGGCGATGGCTGCCAGCACAGCCGCCGCTTTGTTGAGGCACTCCTGGTACTCGGAAGCCGGGTCGGAATCGGCCACAACCCCGGCCCCGGCCTGGACCCAGGCGCGGTCGCCGGCCGCCACCATCGACCGCAGCGCGATAGCGGTGTCCAGATTGCCCGTGAAGTCGATATAGCCGACGGCTCCCGCGTAAGGGCCCCGGGCGCACGGCTCGAGCTCGTCGATGATCTCCATCGCCCGCACCTTGGGAGCACCCGTCACCGTCCCATGCGGGAACGTGGCTCGCAACACATCGACCGGGCCGGTGCCGTCCCGCAGCGTGCCCGAGACCCCGGAAACGATGTGCATGACGTGCGAGTACCGCTCAATGGTCATCAGTTCGTCAACCTGCACGCTTCCAAACTCAGAAACCCGGCCGAGATCATTGCGAGCCAGGTCAACCAGCATCACGTGTTCGGCTCGTTCCTTGGGATCGGCTAGCAATTCGTTCTCGAGCGCCTCGTCCAGACCCGAAGTGGCGCCGCGGGGTCGGGTGCCGGCGATCGGGCGACTGAACACCTTGCCGTTGCGAGCCCGGACCATGATCTCGGGCGACGAACCGGCGATCGACAACTCGTGGTCGCGAAAGAAGAAGAGATACGGAGACGGATTGATGAGACGCAGGACCCGATAGACGGCGAACCCGTCACCATCGAAGGGGACTTCCACCCGCAGAGACGGCACCACCTGGAAGACGTCCCCGGCGTACACGTATTCGACCGCCCGCCTGACTGCTGCCTCGTACTCCTCTTGCGAGAGGTTGATGGTGGCACCGGCCGGGGCCTCCGAGAAGTCGGGAACGGGTGCGGCCCGGTAATCCTCGCCGGAGCCCAGTCGATTAGCAGCCTCCTCCAGCCGTTGTTTGGCCTCTAGATATTGGACGCTGGGGTCGTTGCCGATGTAGACGTTGCGAATGAGCAGGATGGTGTCACTGAGCCGATCGAGCGCCGCCAGCGAACCGACGAACTGCCAGAGCTGTTCTGGCAATTTCCGATCGTCAAGGGGACGATCCGGCAAGCGCTCGACGTAGCGAACACAGTCGTACCCCAGGTAACCGACAACTCCGGTGTGAAGCGGGGGAAGGTTGGCCAGGTCGGGAGTCTGAAACCGGCTCAGCAGGTGCTCGAGCACCTCAAGCGGATCGCCTGCCGGGACTTCGAAGTCGGCTCCGGTCAGCGTTGAGACGCCGTCGGTACTGCTGAGAGTGAACTCGGCATCCCACCCAACGAACGACCAACGGCCCCAGCTCTCGCCGCCCTCAACGGACTCGAGCAAGAACCCAGGCTCCTCACCAACCAGCTTCTCGAACACGGTCACGGCCGTTTCCCGGTCCCCGACTACTTCCAGTGTGAGCGGCACCACCGAATACTCGGCGGCCAGTTGGACGAATTCTTCCTGCGACAGCATGTCGAGAGGTTAGAAGCGCTACCCGAGTTGGCGTACCCAGCCGCCGGCTGTTGGGCTCAGATCGAGTTGAGGCTGTCGAGGCCCACCCCCCGTAGCAGGTCGCTGAACCAGGCCGACAGGTTGGTCATCTGGTCGGTGACAAGCAGCACTCCGAAGACGGCCAGCAGAAGCCCGGAAGCCGCCTGAATCGGCCGCAGGTAGGGCTTGATGACATTGAAACCGGCCAATACCTTGCTGGTGGCCAGCGCCGCAGCCAGAAACGGGACGGCGAGTCCCATTGAGTAGGCCAGCAACAGCACTACACCCTCCCAGGTGCCGCCGTCACCGGTTGCACTGATCGCCAGAATCGAGCCGAGGACCGGCCCGATGCATGGCGTCCATCCGAAGCCAAAAGCGATGCCCATCAGCGGAGGTGCAAATGCTCCCAAGCGCGAGGGACGTACCTCCAGCCGGCGCTCCCGCATCACCGGCAACAGGAACCTGGGATTCCAGATAGCCGTGACGAACAACAGCAACCCCATGACGATCACAAACCACCCGGCCCATGCCACCCACCGGTTGCCCGGCAGCGCCCAGCTGGCCCCGAGGCCCCAGGCGACGAAGACGACGGTGAAGCCGGAGACAAACAGCAGGGTTACCCGCAGCATCCGCCAGGTCGACTGTTGGCCGTCCTTCAGGTCTTCGGCTGAGTAGCCCGACATGAGCGACAGATATCCCGGCAGGAGCGGAAGCACACAGGGAGAGATAAACGAGAGCGCACCAAACAAGAAGGCGACTCCGACGGCGAGCAGATTGACTTCTTCAATGGTCATGAAAACTTCCCGGTGGACTAACGGCGGGCACCAGGCCCCGGTTCCCCGGTAATGTCCACCCCTCATGCCAACGATAGATGACTTCGAAGAGCTGGCCCTGCGGGTTGGGATCGTCTCCCGCGCCGAACTCCACCCGGCTTCCCGCCACCCTGCGATCAAGCTATGGATCGACTTCGGTCCGCTTGGCGACCTTCAGTCCTCGGCCAAGGTGACGGACCGCTACCAGCCGGAAGATCTTGTCGGTCGCCAGATAGTCGCCGTCACCGGGTTCCCCGCCATGCGGGTGGGCGGGTTCCGCTCCGACGTGCTGGTGCTAGGGGCTCTTACCGACGAGGGGGTCGTCTTGCTAGGTGCCGACGATCCGGTGCCACCCGGGAGCGCGGTGGGATGAGCGACCGCTTCGCCCGCTCCGACCGGCGCATCACCACCCTGATGGTGGTGACCGGATTCGTCCAGGCCTTTGCCGGAAGCCTGCTGGTGGTGACCCTCGCTTTCTCCCGCCCCGATCTGGACCTCAGCAAGGGCGATGCCAGCTGGATACTGGCCATCATCCGCCTCGGGAGCTTCTCGGCGGTCGCTTACGGCATCTGGGGCGACCGGCTCGGGAGACGCCGGCCCCTACTGGTGGCGCTCGTCACCCTCCTGCTGGCCAACGTCGCAACCGCATTCACATCCGGAGTTGCCGCCTTCACAGTCTTCCAAGCCGTCGCCCGGGCCGCCTCCGGCGCCGTCGCCGCCCTTGCCATCGTCTACCTGGCCGAGGAGGTGAATCCCCGCATTCGCAGCTTCTCAATGGGGATCTGGGGGGTGGCGGGAAGCCTGGCCGGAGGACTTGCCTTCCTGTTGGCACCGCTGTTCGAGTTGCCGCCCGACCGGTGGAGATGGCTCTTCGCCTTTAGCGCCCTAGGTTTGCTGGCTTACCCGCTGCTGGCTCGTTTCCTCCGCGAGAGTCGGGCCTTCGTGCCACTGGTCGAACGGCCACCGATACTGGGGGTCCTGACGGGTCAGAGTGGCCGCTACTTCTGGCCGCTGGCCTTCGCCGG
>Ga0255047_10000135_pt1 | contig 52394 bp, 54 predicted proteins | sample JV7_2_1_MG_FD_183640 | JGI IMG/M metagenome (GOLD analysis project Ga0255047, IMG submission 183640) | Seawater microbial communities from Jervis Inlet, British Columbia, Canada - JV7_2_1 | ecosystem: Environmental > Aquatic > Marine > Inlet | place: Canada: British Columbia | collected 2016-10-06
CAAAAAGGAGAATTAGATGCCCATCCGGGGTTGGGCCCCTCCGATCACAGTAAACCACGTGCGGCTATGACTCGGGCGCTCTCGTAGCAGGCGACGCACACCAGGCGCCGTTCAAGTTCACCGGCACGGGCCGTGAGGTCGTCATCGACATCAGCGGCGAACTCATCGAGGAAGATGAGGAGACACGGCGCGCCGCCCAGGATGCGACAATGCGCAGACTCATGGCCCAGCAGTAGCGAGACGTAAGCATGCCGAGTTGAGTAGCCCATGCGCGGTGAGGATGACTGACCGTCGTTCGGCCACAATGTCGGCATGACCGGCCAGTCCACCGCCAGCAAGTCGTCGGGTATCGCCCGAGTACTTCCGATTCTTGACTGGCTACCGCGCTACCAGGGCAGCTGGCTGCGACCTGATCTCATCGCTGGCATCACCGTGGCGGCGCTGGTGGTGCCTGAGGCTTTGGGGTATGCCAGCATCGCCGGGGTTCCCATCCAGCAGGTGGATAATCCGGCGATAGTCTTGCCCGCATGTTGACCGCTCCTCCGTCATTCCATCTGCTGGCCAAACCGACCGGGCCGATATGCAACCTGGACTGTGAGTACTGCTTCTTCTTGTCTAAGGAGATGTTGTATCCGGGCGATCGGTTTCGGATGGCGGACGAGTTGTTGGAGGAGTACATCCGTCAGCTTCTCGAATCTCATCAGACACCAGAGGTGAACATTGCTTGGCAGGGTGGTGAGCCCACGATGATGGGTCTCGACTTCTTCAAACGCTCGATCGAGCTGGTCGAGAAGCACAGAAAGCCCCACCAGCAGGTGGCGCACACCATTCAGACGAACGGAACTCTTCTCAACGAGAGGTGGGCCGGCTTCTTCAAGGAGAACGGATTCCTTGTCGGACTGTCGGTTGACGGCCCCAAGGAACTTCATGATGCCTACCGGGTCGACAAGCGTGGCCTGGGGTCGTTCGACAAGGTCATGGCCGGCTTCGAGCACCTCAGAGCGGCTGAGGTCGACGTCAACATTCTCTGCACGGTCCATGCCGCCAACCAAGATCATCCGTTGGAGGTTTACCGGTTCTTCCGCGACGAAATGGGTGTGCAATTCATGCAGTTCATTCCCATCATCGAGCGGACCACCGAGGCGCTGCTGCCCCTCGCCAACCTTGGCTGGAGCACCGAACGCAAACAGAAGAGGCCCATATATGTCCAAGCCGGTAATCGGGTGACGGACCGCACCGTCGGTTCCGCCGAGTTTGGCCGGTTCCTCATTGCAGTGTTCGAGGAATGGCTGCGGAGTGGTGACGTGGGCGAGGTCTTCGTGCAACATTTCGATGTTGCCCTGGCCAACTGGCACGGGGAACACCCAGGACTGTGCATCTTCTCGGAGACATGCGGGCTGGCTCTCGCGATGGAACACAACGGCGATCTCTATTCGTGTGACCACTATGTGGAACCGGACTACCTGTTGGGCAATATCACCGAAACTCCGATGATCGAACTGATTGCGTCTGATAAACAACGTGAGTTCGGTCTGGCCAAGAGGACCACGTTGCCCCAATACTGTCTCGACTGTGATGTCAGGTTCGCCTGCCATGGTGGATGCCCCCGCAACCGGTTCACCACGACACCCGACGGCGAGCAAGGGCTCAACTACCTGTGCGCCGGATACAAGCTCTTCTTCAACCACATCGACCCAGCCATGAAACAGATGTCACAGATGCTGAAACAAGGTCGGGCCCCATCAGAGGTCCCCGCCATGGTGGCAGGCCATGAGTCCGAAAGATACGCCTGGGCAGGCCGGAACGATCCTTGTCCCTGCGGTAGCGGCCACAAGCTCAAGAACTGCCACGGGTAGCAACAATCGCTCAACTTCGCGACAGTTAACCGCAACGGGTCGCGTGTGGCCGACAGTGCGTGATGACTCCAACATCCCCAAGGTCGGAGGACCGATCAAATCAGGTCGAGATGGCGAGCGCGGGCGATTGCTGCTCCGCGGTCAGGCACACCCAGTTTCTTATAGACGTGTGCCACGTGAGTCTTCGCCGTGTTCCGGGAGACGAACAGCTGATCGCCGATTTCACGGAGCGTTAGATTCGTGGGAAGGAGGGCCAGGATCTGGAGCTCGCGATCTGTGAGGATCACCTCCGGCTCGTCTGACAAGAGATCGAGAACAGCCCTGTCGCTGTCTTCGAGCGCTTCGAGTAACGCCTCCAACCGCTCCTCGAAGATGCCGCCATCACCGAAGGAGTCGAGGTAGGCGGAAGCGGACCTGGCGTGAACGGTCGCAGCGTCCTGATTGCCGATCGCGAGTTCAGTTTCCGCCGCGACCAGGTGCAACTGAAAGGCGTCGAAAGGGATCGCATCGGACATAACCCCTTGGACCCGGGCCAATGAGTTAAGTCGCTGCGCTGCCAGACCGGTCTTCCCGGCATGTGCTGCGATTGCCGCAGCGGCGACTTGAGCGGCCCCACTGGACAGCAGGTTTCCGATGTGAATGTGTTCGATCACTTCGCACGCTTGATCGGCCTGCCGCGAGGCTTCCTCCCAATCGCCTTCAGACATCAAGAGCAGTGCGAGCTGGCCTTGTGCGTAGGTGGCGACACCGTCTTGCCCGGCCGGGGACTGAGCGGCCTCGCTGAGAGCCGCCTTTGCTTCGTCGTATCGTCCCAGTCCGTATCGCGTCACACCCGCCAGGGCGGCTGCCAGCGGTCTCCAGGGGCTTTCGACCGGTTCGATCTGAAAGGCCAGTTCGGCGTGCTCGTTGGCATCGGTCAGACCCCGAAGTCCGAGACCAGCGCGAAGTATCGCGACAGCGGACGCATACGATGCTGTCCCATCAGGCATCGGCTGGTCATAGGTGGCGTCACGAGCAGCAGCCTCGAATTGGCGGGTCTTCTCGACGTTGCCGCTGAATGCGTAGACCCACGCTGCGGCAACCAGTAGTGGCGGATAGACACGCAACGCTTTCTTCGGGAACCGGTCGATCCACTCATGAAGCGTTTCGAGGCCGCCGGTCAGCATCGAGTCGAGCCAGTTGCCACAAATCAATTCGCTGGCCAATTCGTAATCGTGCGCTTCGAGTGCGTGATGAACGGCTTCAGTTTCATCGTCGTTCTCCAGGAACCACTCCATTGCCCTGGAATGAGCGGTGATTCGGTGGTCCTGCGATCGCTGTCCGAACTCGTGCCGGAGCACATCCCGGAGGAGATCGTGGAACCTGTACCAGTCGCCGTGTTCGTCAAGCGCAATCAGCAGGAGATTGGTATGTTCTAGCTCTTCCAAGACCGTCGCCGAGCCACCACGTCCCGAAACTCGGTTCGCGAGACTTCCGTTGAACCTTCGGAGGATCGACCAGTCGACCAGGGCGAGCCGGTCGTCCTCCGGCATCTGGTCTAACATTTCCTCCGTCAGATACGCTCGGATCGCCTGTTGTCCACTCGATACGTATGTGTGTGCTCGGCCGCTCGCCATCGCTTTGGCTGAAAGAAGAACGCCGACAGGCCAGCCCTCTGTGTCCCGGTGGATCTTCGCCGCTTGCTCGACCGCGACCGGACCGGAGGCTCGGCCGAGCACCGCCTGAGTCTCTTCAAACGTGAACTGCAGATCTGTCGTGTCGATGTCGAGGACCATGCCACTTGCCGCGAGTTTCGTGAGTGACAATGGAGAACGGTCTCTCGTTCCGAACGCGATCTGCGTGGACATCGGCAAATGATCGATGAAGAACTGGATCGACTCGTGGCACGCGCGATTGGTGATCTTGTGATAGTCATCCAGCACAACAACCAAACGACCTGGGATCTCTGCGAGCCCGTTGATCGCTGCGGAAGCCACAGCCTTTAGGTCGGGCTGCGGATGTTCGATGAGGCGCTGAGCTTCGTCAGCGACTCCTGGCGTAAGAGCTTGCAGTGCAAATAGAACGTACCGCCACATGAGCACGTGGTCGTTCTCGGTCTCTTCCAGGGTCACCCATCCGAATCGGCGAAAGGGATCTGTCTCCGCCCACTGCATGAGCAAGGTTGACTTCCCGTACCCGGCCGGAGCGTACACCCGGGTGACCTGCCGGGATCGGCTGTCGATGAGGCGGTCGATGAGCTGACCCCGGCGGATCAATCTCGTCCGATTGAGCGGCTTGTGGGTCTTGGTTACAACCAGGGTCGGGAGAAGGCCGGAAACCTCGGCGCGGTTGGGCTGCGCATCGCTCATTCTGAGGGAATACTAGGCAAAATCACCCGGGTGACATCGCCTCAGCCGCGCAGGTCTCAGATATAAGAATTACAAAGAGCAGTGGACGGGCTTGTTCCCGCCAAGAGCTGCGCGCCCATTCATACGGCGCATATGGCTTTGATCGACCGACGGAGGAGTGCAGATGGAAGTTCAGGAACTGATCGGGGCGTTGTTCAACATCGCTTTGGTGGTGATGATCGTGGCGACGATGGTGTCTGCCGGTTACACCACAACCTTTGCCAACCTGGGTAGCGTCCTGAGGAAGGTCGGGCTGGTAGCGCTAGTGCTCATCACCGGCCTGGTGCTCCGTCCGCTGGTGGGATGGGGTATCGCCGAGTTGTTCAGTTTGGACGCTCCCGCCTACATCGCCATGGTGCTCCTTGCAGTGGTTCCCGGGGCCCCGCTCGGTGTCAAGTTCGTCATGGGCGCCAAGGCAGACATCACCACCGGTGCCACGTTTCAGGTCCTTCTCGCCGTCGTCGCATCATTCACCTTTGCCTCGACCGCCAACTTCATACTCGAAGCGGCCGACCTGGGCGAGGGGGTTTCGCTGCCCGTTGGTGATCTCCTCAAAACCATCGTGGTCCTGCAGGTCCTCCCCTTTGTGGTTGGCCTCTTGATCCGAAATTCGAATGAGAAGCGTGCCCTCGAGTGGAACGAGTTCGCCAAGAAGATCATCGGGCCTTCTTTCCTGGCTGTGGTCGTGTTGGCGCTGCTCTCCAGCTGGCAGATGATCATCGACCTCATCGGCGACCGAGTCATACTGGCCGGCGTCGTCTTCACGGTGGTCATGATCGCACTTGGCTACTTCGTCTCCCAGGGCGACTACAAGACAAGAGGGGCCACGGCAATGATCATGCCGGGCAGCAACGCAGGGCCAACGTTCGCCGCTGTCGCGATCGCCTTCAACAACGATCCGGCGATTCTCGGTGCGGTCACCGCCGTCATCTTCATTCAGATCATCGTCGCGGCGCCGGTCGGCACGTGGATGGGCAAGAACAAAGGCGACGAAAACCAGGAGACATCCGAACCAATGAGCGAAACGGTATAAGGGATACCTAATGACTAACCAACCGAACATCGTCTTCATGCTGGCCGACAACATCGGCTGGGGCGACCTGAGTTGTTATGGCAACCTCAGTCCCACTCCTCGTCTAGACCAACTGGCCTCCGAAGGCATACGCTTCACGAACCACAACACCGAAGCGCAGTGCACTCCCACCCGCAGCGCGCTCATGACGGGACGCATGCCGGTCCGATCGGGCACCTACACAGTTCCGCTTGGTGGCTCAGCTCCCTACGGGCTCAGCCCGTGGGAGTACACGATGGGGGATCTGCTCTCCGATGCCGGGTACTCCACCGCGATGTTCGGAAAGTGGCACCTTGGCAAGACCCCGGACAGGATTCCGACCGCACAGGGTTTCGACGAGTGGTGGGGCATCAGCGAGTCTTCCGATGAGGCCGGCTGGTCTGGCCATCCGATGTATCCGGACTACCTGCCCCGGCCAAAGATCAAGCAAGCCGTCAAGGGTCAGCCTTATGAGGAGGTCGACGACTTCAACCTGAAAACGCGGCCTTTCATGGATGAAAAAATCACCGACAAGACGATTGACTTCATCCATCGCAAGCACGCCGAAGGCACCCCGTTCTTCACCTACGTCGGGTTTACCAATACTCACCCGCCGATGATTGCTCACCCGGATTTCGAGGACGCAACGGATAGTCCGCACGCGGGGCCGAAGAACATTGCCGAGCTCGACCATCGAGCCGGTCAGATCCTGGACACCCTCGACGAACTCGGCATCGCCGACGACACCATCGTCATCTGGGCCAGCGACAACGGTTCTGGAGCAACCGCCGGTGAGTCGTTTGGATCCGGCGGCTTTTGGAAGGGCTGTTTCGGTGGCGGTTGGGAAGGCTCGTACCGCACACCCGCCATGATCCGTTGGCCGGGGAAGATTCCTGCTGGAGTGGTCACCGAAGAGATGGTCGCCGCCCTCGACTGGTACCCAACCCTGGCAGGCCTCATCGGCGAGCCGGACCGGGTTCCGACCGACCGGCCGATCGACGGGATGGACATGTCGGCCTTCATGCAGGGCCAGGAAGAAACCTCAGGCCGTGACAACTACCTCTACATGGGTGTCGACGCGGAAGTCATCTCGGCGAAATGGAAGACCTTCAAGGTGCACTTCCGCCACACCGAGGAGTACTCCTGGTCGGCGCCGTACATCAAGCGGCAAGTCCCCATGGTTATGAACCTCATCAACGACCCCCACGAGGAAATTGACCTGATGGATGCCGAGCTCACCTACGCCTGGGTGATCGGCCTGGCGGCAGCACCATTGATGGAACTGGCACAAAGCCAAGCGCAGTACCCGAATATCCAGCCCGGAGCCGATTTCGAAGGCTACGACTGATTGAGATCGCGTTTGATCCGTCCGATGTTCGTGTGCCGTTATGTGCGGGTGGCCATGGAGCCAGTACGGTCTCATGAATTGGCGACCCACGACACACGCTCTATCTGAGATGCACGAACTGCCGAGTCCTGTTCCCTTCAGAAGTTCGGCTACGACCCGTCGCCTTCGATGGTGCTCAGATCGAGGACCGGACCTATAAGTGTCCTTTCTGCGCCAACTTCGACACCTACGCCAAATCTGACCTGACGCGCTTTGGGCTGCGAGTCAGACGATGGCGCAAGAGTCGGGTCATGGAGGAGTACCCAACATGATCTTCCGGGGTGAACCCTATTTCGGTCAGGACCGGTTTGACCATGTCTTCAATCGTCTCGTCCTGAACGGACTGACGCCACGTGACGAGCCGATACACCCGATCATTCCGAAACCTCGGCGTTTCCCGGTCTACGACATGGAACTCGAATACGCCAAGTCCGACCTGGCTGCGCAATCCTCTAGGTAGCGGGACGCTGTTGTCATGTAGCGCATAACCTGCCATGTGCGGTCACATTCGGTCGTGATCAGCCGCCCATAAGTGCCGTTATGTGCCGATGGGTCTGGCTCTCGGTCGGACTTGTTTCAACCGGCTAACCATTTCTGTCCTCTGATGCGCACTCTCCGCGGGTCGGGTAGTGCTGGCCGGTACGCTGCCGGTTCTACTCGCGGAAGGGGTTGGGCATGATCGAACTGGGATGGGTGTTCCTGCTGACTGTTGTCGTGGGTTACGCACTTGTGTCGAAGCGGCTGAGCAGAACCCTGATTACGGGTCCGATGGTCTTCGTAGTGGCGGGTTTGTTTATCGGTCCACGTGCACTGGACGCTTTTGACGCCCCGGTTTCTAGTCAGGTCGTCGGAGTTGTATTGGAGGTGACACTTGCGTTGGTTCTGTTTACCGATGCGCTCGCGACTGACGTGCGAGCGATGCGCCAGGAGTCGTTCGTGCCTGGACGACTGCTCGGGATCGGCTTCCCCCTGACGATTGCGTTGGGTCTAGGTGGGGCGCTGCTCTTCTTTGGTGTTCTGGGGTTCTGGGAGGCAGCGATCGTCGCCGTCATCCTCGTACCAACCGATGCTGCGTTAGGGCAGGCCGTTGTGACCAATGAGCGGGTGCCTCGTCTAGTCAGGCAGGGCCTGAGTGTCGAAAGCGGCCTCAATGATGGACTGGCGGTCCCGCTCCTGGCGATTGTCGTTGCGCAGGCAGAGATCGCTGCCGGACTCGAAGGCGGCGAAGAGTTGGGACGGGTCTTCCTGGAGGAAATCGGGATAGCGATCTTGGTCGGGTTGGCTATCGGCTGGCTTGGTGGCAAAGCTGTCGTACTCACCAGTCGGAGAGATTGGATGGGTCCGGTGTGGCGCGGGGTGTCGGTGAGCGCTCTCGCTCTCCTCACGTTTGTTCTGGCTGAATTCTTGGGAGGCAGCGGATTCGTCGCCGCGTTCGTGGGTGGCGCCGTGTTCGGATTCGTTGTTCGTGACGACTATCCCGACGTTGGCGAACACTCCGAAGGACTCGCTTATATCCTCACGATGCTTTCGTTCTTCATCTTTGGTGCGATCATGTTGGGACCCATTCTCAGCGACATGAGCGTCAGGGTGGTTGTCTTTGCGGCTCTCTCTCTAACGGTCATCAGGATGTTGCCAGTTGCATTGGCGATGACCGGGACTGGTTTGGACCGTAGAACCGTCGCATACCTTGGCTGGTTCGGTCCCCGTGGCCTGGCCTCTCTGGTATTCCTCGTGACGATCGTGAGCGACACTGGTTTGCCCAACTCGGAGCTGATCGCCGTCATTGTTACCGCCACGGTCGGCCTGAGTGTGTTCATCCACGGAGCGACGGCCTGGCCCGGTTCGCGTCGCTATGCCGATTGGTACGCACGCCTAACTGAAGACGGCGAGGGCGTCATCGAAGGAACCGATATCAAACACCTGGGAGTGACCAAGCGCGTGCACCCCTCATGGACGCAAGACCAAAGATCGGCCTCACAAACGGAAGTTCCACCGGACACAGACTGAATCTCGTCGCGAGCGGCTAGCCCCTTGTGCCGCACATAACCGGCATTATGCGTGGTTAGCCGGACCATATACCGGCTCTTCTGATCGGATCGCTCGACACCCTCAATCCAGGTTGAGGGATGGGTAGATGTGCCACAAATCATCCCATCCGAGGACACAGGGTTGGTGTATCACACCGGCTCGACCAATAAACGACCAATAATTTCGGTGCCCGCGTGGCACTGCCAAACGAGCGCAACGAGCCTGAACACGGCTTTTGATGGTCGGGCTGGGGAGATTTGAACTCCCGACCTCGTGACCCCCAGTCACGCGCGCTAACCAAGCTGCGCCACAGCCCGTGGCAGTGAAAGAGTAGACGTCATATGGCGACTTGCGTTATTCGTCTCCCAAACAGTTCAGCCCCAGATTGGCGAGTTCTGCGTTAAGACCCTCTCGATACCTGCCGATCCTTGGACCGGGAGGTAAGCGCTTTGCAGGACAGGACGACAAGAACAATCGGCGCCACCGTGGTGCTCTTCGGCATCGCTGTCGCCGCCATCATGCAGATCGGCCCCGGAGGGGATCCAAGCGCGATCGCTCTTCTTCCTGATGATGCCGACCCCACGTCGAGCGTCGTCGAGACTTCTGCGACAACGGAGCCGGTGGCGACGACGGAGCCTGCGCCGTTTGTGTATCGAGTTGGTGTTCTTGCAGGAGTGACCACCGACAACTTCTGGGCGTTCTACGGAGGCGAGGCCTCGGTATGGAACGCCTACATTCTCGGACCGACCAAACCGGCTCTGTACAGCCTCGACCCTGTCGACGGATCCCTCGTTCCCGAGCTGGCCATTTCAGAGGTAAGCCCTTCTCCCACTTCGGATGGATGGCAGGTGATCGTGCCATTGAACGATTCGCTCTACTGGAGTGACGGTGAGCCTGTAACCGCCAATGACATCGTGTTCACCTTCGACACAACCCGTGCTCTTGGGCTCGAGGGGAGTTGGAGCGAAGCGTTCCCGGCAACGATCGAGTCGATGCATGCCAACTCCGACTACGAGCTTCGCATCGAGTTCGATGAGCGTCCGAATCTCCGTTTGTGGCCAAACGGACCGGGTCTGGCGCCCATCATGGCCACCCATGTCTGGCAACCCTTGGTCGGAGACATTGATAAGTCCGGGCTCTTTGCGCTCCCCGGATCTCACGATGTGGGAGGCGGACCGTTGACGCTGACATCGGTCGGCGACACCATGGTGACCAGTGTCGCCAACCCGGGATATCCCTTTGCGACATCGCCAGAAGTTGTCGAGTACCACATCTACGACGACGAAGCCGCGGCAGTTCTCGCGCTTGGTGAAGGGCAGATCGACTCCATCCTCACACCGAAGGGTCTCACCCAGGACCACCTAAATACGGTGTCTTCGGATCCGTCGATCGTCGTCGAGACGAGCCCGGCCAACGGGGTCAAGTATCTGGGCTTCAACCTGACTCGAGAGCCCATGTCGGACAGCGCCTTCCGTTCGGCGTTGGCACTGCTCCTGGACAGGGAGGGGCTTGCCATTTCGATCCCCACCGGAGGTTCCGTCGCCCACAGCTTCGTCAGCAACGCAAACACGAGATGGTTCGACGTCGAGGCCGCTGAGCGCAACGCTGGGCGCTATTCGGGAAACCTGACGACCCGTCTCGAATCTGCCCTCGCCGGCCTTCGCGATGTCGGATACACATGGTCAACGGACCCGATCGTGGGAGGGGACGGAGTTGTCCTTGCCGGAATCGACCTGAGAATAAGGGGACTGGAGCCTGCTCCTTTGACGATTCTCACGCCGGGCGACGCCTATGACACCGCTCGTCCACTGTACGCAGCGGCAATAGCCGAGACGCTGCGTTGGTTGGGTTTCGACGTGAGACCGGTCGAAACCGACTTCGACAGCGTCGTCGACCTCGTCTTCACTCCAGGCGACGACGGGTTGCTGCACTACGACATGTATCTTCTCGGTTGGTCTCTGGGCAACCCCGCCCTGCCTGGCTACTACCGGACTCTCTTCAGCGTCGACGGACCCATGAACAACACCGGGTACTCGAGTGCCCAGTTCGCACGAGAACTCGAGGCATATGAAAGCTCATACAGCTCTGAAGACGCCCATCAGGCGCTGTGGGATATGGAGAGCACTCTCTCGGCCGATCTTCCCTATCTCCTGTTGTACACAAGCGAGATCACCGAGGCGTACCGCTCGGACCGGATCGTCTTTGATATCGCCGCTGGTCTTGGAGGTATTCAGGGACGACTCGGTGGCATCGGCGACGTCAGACCTGTCTCCTAGCACTCCCGCTGTACGCTCGCCGCGTGCCCGACACCCAAGGCTCCGATCGCATTCTGACGATTCCCAATCTGGTCACCTTTGTACGGCTGTTGGGTGTGGGCGTCTTCTGGTGGGTGCTCCTCGTGGAGGAGAACATCGGTCTGGCCGCGATTCTCATCTTCGTGATCGGTTGGACCGACTGGATCGACGGCTACCTTGCCCGCAAGCTCGATCAAGTCTCCAAACTCGGCACGGCGCTCGACCCGATTGCCGACCGTCTGATGATTGCCTCTGCCGTCATCGGAGGGATGATCGTTGACCCCCCCGTTGTGCCGCTGGTCATTGGCCTCGGGCTCATCGCCCGTGAGCTGGTCATGGGAGCGGTGGCATTGATACTTCTCTCCAAGGGCGGTGGCACACTGGAGGTTCGTTACCTCGGCAAGGTTGCGACCTTCATTCTCTACGGCGCCATACCCCTGTTCTATCTGGCGGCAATCGACTTTCTCGGTGTGGTCACCGCCCTCTTGGCGTGGGTGTCGGGTGTTGTCGGGCTCGCGATGTACTGGTACGTCACGTTCCAGTATGTCGGTGACGCGAGAAAGGTTCTTGCGGAAGTAAAGTCCGCGCCCGGATACGAGGAGAGTTGATGCAAATACCTGAAGACCTGCTGTACAACGATGATCACGAGTGGATCCGGCGAGGGGGCGATTCTGTGGTCAGGATCGGTATCTCGGACTATGCGCAGGATCAACTAGGCGATGTGGTCTATGTCGAACTGCCGGACGAAGGTTCGACCGTTGCCAAGAATGATCTGCTGGTGGAGATCGAAAGCACCAAATCGGTGGGGGAGGTGTATGCCCCATTCGCCGGCACCGTGGTTGCCGTCAACCAGGCCGCAGCGGACGCACCCGAGCTGGTGAACACGAGCCCATACGGCGACGGGTGGCTCGTCGAGATCGATGTGACAGGTGAGTTCTCTGAGGTTGGACTTCTCGACGCTGCCGCCTACAAGGACCTGACCGAGTAGGAGATAGCCGGCACATCTGCCAGCACTACCTATTATCTGAAGACGATGACGGAGAAGCCCGGCCAAAAGCCGACCGAATCGAAGCCTGAGGTTGAGGTCGAGACTGACCCCACCGTCCTCTACGTCCCTATTCCCGATCGTGCAGGTCATCCACTGAGCCGTGACGAGGCCTCACACATCGACGGTCTCACCGGATTCGCCCTGGTCGTCGAGCGCGGTCCACGAACCGGAATGACCTACATGCTCCGAAACGGAAACACCACAGTCGGTCGCCACCCCGAGAGCGACATCTTCCTCAACGATGTGACCGTTTCGAGACACCACTGTCGTCTCCTGGTGACCAGTGAGGAGATCAGCATCGAAGACAGCGGGTCGACGAACGGCACCTACGTAAACGACCAGCGGGTAGATCAGTCACAACTCAGTGCCGGCGACGAGGTGATGGTCGGGCGATTCCACTTTGTTGTCGCTCGCGGGGATGCCTGACACAAAGGCACTCAGCATCGGCGAGGTGATCAACCTCCTCAGAGAGGACTTTCCCGACGTGTCCGTGTCGAAGATCCGTTTTCTCGAGAGCCAAGGTCTCATCGATCCGGGGCGGTCATCGAGCGGTTATCGGCAGTTTGACACCGACGACATTGCACGGCTGCACTTCATCCTCGCACAGCAGAGGGATCATTTTCTCCCTCTCAAGGTCATCAAGTCCAAACTCACACTTTGGGAAAGGGGAGAGGAGGGCAACGCCGTTGGGGAAACGGGCCCGACCCTGCTCGATGAGTCAGGCGAGCCTTTGGACCGAGCAGATATCATCAAACGCTCGGGTCTGACGGAGAAGGAACTACAACAACTCGTCGAGGTCGGATTGATTCGCCCACTCTCGGACTCGACGGTGTTTCCTCACGAGGCCGGTGTCGTCGGGGCGGAGGCCAAACGTCTGATGGACCACGGGCTGGAGCCGAGACATCTTCGATCGATACGACTGTCCGTCGATCGTGAGTCCGATCTCTTGATCCAGCTTGCGGCGCCTCTGCTGAGGTCGTCCAACGCCGAATCGAGAGCAAGAGGAAAGGACATCCTCGAGTCCTGCTCCGACTCGGTGAGAGCCATGCATCGTGCCCTCATGGCGACCGAGTTGAGGCATCAGATCTCCTCATGACACGACTCAGCCGTGTCGCCGCTTCGGTGGCGGTGATGACATTGGTGCTCGCTCTGCCCGCCGCCGGCGCTCCGTTGACCTTTCCAACCAGGGTTCAGGACGGGTTTACGAGTCCTGGCCCGCCGGTGGTCACTGCCGCATCATGGATACTCTTCGACGAATCGAGCCAAACGGTGCTGGCGTCTCACCTTTCCACACAGGAGAGAGCCATGGCGTCGACCACGAAGATCATGACCGGGCTCCTGGCCGTGGAGCGATCGAACCTGACCGACGTCGTGACGATCTCCAAACGAGCCGCTGACACCGGAGAGCGCGAGATCGATCTCGTTGCAGGAGAGCAGCTGACGATGAGCGCTCTTCTCAAGGCGGCGATGATCCACTCGGCCAACGACGCCGCCACGGCGATCGCCGAACACGTTGGAGGCTCGGTGGAGGGCTTTGTCGACATGATGAATGAGCGAGCGAGTGAGCTCGGTCTGACTGAGACCCACTTCACCAATCCCCACGGTCTTGATGCGCCCGACCACTACTCCAGTGCCCGCGACCTTCTCGACCTCGCCAGGGTCGCCATGACCTTTCCCGAGTTCAGTGACAACGTTCGCTCACGTATCTTTGTCTTTCCCGACGCGCCGGACGGCAGCAAACGGATCGGGGGCACGACAAACCTGCTTCTTGGCGACTACGAGGGTGCCGGCGGAATCAAGACCGGGTTCACCTCTCGGGCACTCCTCACTTTCGTGGCGACAGCCGAGCGAGACGGAAGACGGCTCTATGCAGTTGTCCTCGGCTCAGAAGGGCGTAGGGCGCACTTCGATGATGTCCGAGTCCTATTCGACTACGGATTCTCCCAACTTGGCATCTATGGAACCGTCTCGACCGGCAAACCCTATGTTTCCGTCAAACGGCGAGTCGAGCCAGGACCGCTGGTGGCGACTTCGAACATTGAAACCCTCATCCATCTAGCAGGCCAGGGACTCATGACCGATCCGCCTTCGTCAACGGCGGTCGTGCCGGAGCCCGTCCCTCCTCCAGTGATCCTCGTAAACCGTCGTCCTGTGCCCCCACCCGACTCCCTCGAGGCGGTATTCACCTTCTGGTGGGATGAGATCGTCGGAAACTGACATGACGGATTACCCATTTGCCACAGAGGTGATCACCGAAGTCGACCTGAAGTCGAGGGTGGTCGAATTGGGCCAGGCGATCTCAAAGGATTATCTGGATCGGTCCCCGCTGTTCGTGGTGGTCCTCACCGGGTCGGTTCTGTTCGCGGCGGATCTCGTCCGCAACGTCGAGGCGGATTCCGAAGTTGATTTCCTGGGTCTGAACCGATTCGGTGAGAGCGGTCGAATCGGCATCGCCATGGATCTGTCGGCGCCGGTCTTCGACCGCAATGTGATCATCGTCGAGGACATCGTCGACACCGGGCTCACATTGAAAGTGCTTCGGAGAATGATGACCGATAGGGGAGCAGCATCCGTGTCGACCGCAGCACTCTTCGACAAGACACGTCGTCGGGTAACCGACGTGCCCATCGAATACCGGGGTTTCGAGGTAGGCGACGAGTTTCTGGTCGGGTACGGACTCGACTGGCAAGGTGTCTACCGCAACCTCCGATCGATCTGGGCAGTGATCGACATTGAAGCCTTTATCGAGGATCCAAAAGTCCTCTCCAAGCAACTGCATTCGGGCTGACCACTCGGCTGTATGTATCACCGGTGATAACCTCGTCCTATGCCCGGTAACGGTGACCTGATCCCAATGGATGTGGTTGGAGTGAGAGTTGAGCTGCCTTCCAATCAGCCGATTGTCCTGCTTCGGGAGAAAGAGGGCTCTCGCTACCTTCCAATCTGGATCGGCGCCAGCGAGGCCACCGCAATCGCCACTGCCCTCGAAGGCATACAACCGCCACGCCCTCTCACCCATGACCTGATGCGATCTGTCATCGATGCCGTTGGGGCACTCGCCGTGCGAGTGGTGATCACCGAGATGCGCGAATCCGTTTTCTACGCCGACCTTGCCCTCGATGTTTCTGGCGAGGAGATCCAGATCTCGTCCCGGCCTTCTGACGCCATTGCACTGGCCGTCCGGACCGGTACCCCGGTCTTCACCATTCCCGGGGTGCTCGAAGAGGCAGGGGTCCACTTTGAAGAGGATGACGAGGAAGAAGAGGTAGCCCGTTTCCGCGAGTTCCTCGAGGAGGCAACCGTCGAGGATTTTCTAAGCGGCGGTCACTCCCACGAGTCGGAGTGAATCCAAAACAACGCATCGGATACGGTCTCGGTGCCCTGGCAGTGATTGTGGGTGTGGGAACCCTTGGTTACGTTCTCATAGAAGATGCCGCGGGGCTGGACGCCCTCTACATGGTGGTCATCACCGTCACGACCGTTGGCTTCGACGAGGTATTCGACCTTTCGATCGGCGGTCGGTTCTGGACGATGCTCATCGTCATCAGTGGCTTTGGCGTCGCTATCTACACTGCGATCGCGTCCATCGAGTATCTCGTGGATCTCGGGGACCTTCGGAGACGGAAACGAATGCAAAACGAGGCAGCCAAGCTGACAAACCACATCATCGTCTGCGGATTCGGCCGTGTTGGGCAGGGAACGTGGTCAGCGTTACGAGCCAGGGGAGTGGAGGTCGTCGTCATTGAAGCCCTGGATCAGAGAGTCCAGGCGGCTCGAGCTACCGATGCCGTTGTGATAACAGGTGACGCGACACACAACGACATTCTCCAGCTCGCAGGTATCGAACATGCCCAAGCTGTGATCGCTTGTGTTGCCGATGACTCCGACAATCTCGTGATAGCCCTATCGGTCAAGGCACTGCGCCCCGACTTGCGTGTGGTTTGTCGGGCGACGGAGATGGAGTCTGAACGGAAGCTGCGTCTCGCCGGCGCCGATGCCGTGGTGGCACCGCAGGCTGTCGGGGCGGAGCGACTGGCACTGATGGCGATGCAGCCCAAACTCGCGCAGATTTTCGACGTGGTCGTGGATGGGAGCCCGGTTGAGTTTCGAGTGGAAGAGTTGGATATTTCCAGCGACTGCGTCATTGCCGGCAAGACCATCCGAGAATCGAGAATCCGCCAGGACAGCGGGGCTTTGATCCTGGCGCTGGAGGGCGGCGAAGAGCAGGTGGTCATCAACCCTGGGGCCGACCTCATGATCAATATCGGCGATCGTCTCGTCGTGGTGGGGACAAAGGACCAGGTGGAGTCGGCTGCGGGGATCGTCCAGCCGGTTTCTTGACCCGACGCAGGTGGGTGAAAGCGTGGACAATCGCCTCATGAGGACCACGAAGCGAGAGAGTTTTCCACAGGAAACGTTGACACGACGATGGTATCCCCGTTAGCTTTCCTTCCGGCGGAGTTACAAGCATGTAATCCGGAGGATTGAATGACCCAAGAGCAAGAACTCGGTTACCGCGCCCCACAGGTGTGCAAACTGGTTGGCATCACCTATCGCCAGCTGGATTATTGGGCGCGAACCGACCTGATCATCCCCGCACTTCAGCAGGCGAGTGGCTCCGGCACACAGCGGCTCTACTCATTCACCGACGTGGTCCAGCTCAAGGTCATCAAGAGACTTCTCGATGCTGGGATGAGTCTCAAGAAGATTCGATCGGCGGTCTTGATACTTCGCGAGCAACTCGACTCCGAACAGCCGTTGACCGACGTCACCCTGCTGAGCGATGGCCAGACCATCTACGCGGTTCACTCTGAGGAAGAGGTTGTGGACGTTTTTCGCAGAGGTCAGGGAGTTTTCGGAATTGCCATTGGGCCGGTTCAAGATGAGGTCGAGGGAGCAATTCACCAGCTGTTTTCCGAGGATGTCGAATTGGCCGGGGCTATCGAGGCAGGGGTCCCCTGAGCACAGACCGCCCCTCGGCACATCAGATCGAGTTCGCTCACAACAGTGAGCGGCAGTTCGCCCTTCTTCTCGACTTCTATGGCGTCCCATGGGATTTCGAGCCGAAGAGCTTTCCCATCGAGTTCGACTCAGAAGGCGAGCCGACGAAATGGTTCACTCCCGACTTCTATCTTCCCGACGACGACTTGTACATCGAGATCACGACGATGAACCAGAAACTCGTGACCAAGAAGAACAAGAAGGCTCGCCGTCTTCAGGCCATTCACCCCGACACGAAATGCAAGGTGTTCTACCAGCGCGATTACCTCCATCTCGTGGTCAAGTACGGGCTCGAGGAGCCGGACCATCTCGAGGAAGCCGCCGCTCTCACTCGCATCCCCGGTGCTCCGGAGATAGTGCGGCTGGAAGAACGAGGTGAGCGCCTCATAGGATGAATCGCTCGCCGCTCCACCAAACCAACGCCACACTCGGCGCACGTTTCGTCGATTTCGGTGGCTGGGAGATGCCGGTTCAGTACGAGTCGGTTCTCGCTGAGCATCGCTCAGTGCGGGATTCTGTGGGTTTTTTCGACGTCACCCATCTCGGTCGTTTCGAGCTCACCGGCCCTGGCGCTCGTGACGCCATCCGGCAGTTGCTGTGCAACGACGTGGAACGAATCGAGCCAGGCCGGAGCCAGTACACGATGATCCTCAACGACAGCGGGGGGATAATCGATGACATGATCGTCTGGTGGTGGGAGCCCGACAGGTTCTGGGTCCTTCCCAATGCCGCCAATCAACGGAGGGTGATGGAGGCCTTTGCCGCCCAACCGGGCTGCTCCTTGACCGATCTGCAAACGACGACCGTGCTGATCGCACTCCAGGGACCTGACGCCAAAGGGGTGTTCGAGGAGATACTCGGAGCTGCGCCCGGGCGGTTTCGGCTTAACCGAACCGATTGGGAAGGGGGCGAGGTCTCTATGGCCGGGACCGGCTACACGGGGGAGTCCGGCGGAGAGATTTGCACCGATCCGAAAACGGGCGTAAAACTGGCCGAGGCTCTCGTGGAGATGGGAGTCACCGCGTGTGGTCTTGGCGCTCGTGACACACTTCGCCTCGAAGCCGGTCTTGTCCTTTGGGGAGAGGACATCGATGAGACGACAACTCCTTATGAGGCCGGGACCAACTTCGCAGTCTCCCTGGATCACGAGTTTGTCGGCCGCGAGACCCTGATCAAGCAAGAAGAGCACGGTGTTGAGAGAAGGCTGACCGGTTTTGTTCTCGAGGATCGCGGGATACCGCGCCACGGACACAAGGTGCGCACATCCGGTGGCGGGAAGGGCGGTGTGACATCGGGAAACATGAGCCCAATGCTGGGGACCGGTATCGGAATGGCTTACATATCTCCGCCGCCAGATCTGGAGACGGATGGCATGGAAGTGGAGATCCGCGACCGTTGGGCACGGGGCCGGCTCGCCAAACCGCCATTTCACAAGTTCTGACCGGAGGGCCAAAGATGTGTCTGCCCACGTCTAATACATGAACGTTCCTCGGGTGGACCGGCCAGAGATGCCTGACGGGTACGGAGTGAAGCCGGAAGGGGCCTACCTCACTTGGACGACGGTGGAGCAGAGGCTTATCGGCTCGCTCCACTATTGGCTCTCGACGACGCGGCCCGACGGCACGCCCCACGTCGTTCCCCGTTGGGGAGTATGGCTCGAAGGGGCGTTTTGGTACGACGGATCACCCACGACACGCCACGTCCGCAATCTTCAAGCCGGAAACTCCTGCGCCCTTCATCTCGAGAGTGGATCAGAGACGACCATCCTCTACGGCCGGTCGGAGTCGTCGTCTCCGCTGACTGGCGATCTGGCAGAGCGGGTATCTGCTGAATTCGTTCGCAAGTACGCCGATCTCGGATACGCACCGGCCAGCGACGCCTGGAGCGACGAGATGGCAGGAGGGCTTCGGATACTGACGCCCGCGAAAGCGTTGGCCTGGTCCCAATTTCCGGAGGATGTCACCCGATTCACCTTCGAAGACGACGGTTCTCGAGGTCCTGCGGCATCATAGCATCATCATCAACGGTGCTATGATGCAGTGATGCGAACCACGGTCACGCTCGACGCCGACACAGAACAAATCATCCGTCGGCGAATGCGTGAGCGGAGCATCTCGTTCAAGGAGGCGCTCAACGAGGCCATTCGAGACGGCATCATCGAAAGGGAGGATCGGCAGGCATTCACCACCGAGACGGTGTCGATGGGGGAGTCACGCGTGAATCTCGACCGGGCTCTTCAGGTGGCCGCGGATCTGGAAGATGACGAGCTCCTCCGCAAGATGCGATCCGGATCATGAAACTGGTCGATGCCAATGTCCTTCTCTACTCGGTGAATTCCGACGCGCCCCATCACGAGGCATCACGTAGCTGGCTCGACGGTGCGTTGTCCGGAAAGGCTACGGTCGCCTTCGCATGGGTTTCGCTCCTTGCATTCGTGCGTCTGTCGACCAAGGTTGGACTCTTCCCCTCACCGCTCAGCATCGATGGCGCAATGGATCGTGTCCGAGCGTGGTTGGAGGCTCCCCCGGCGGTCGTGGTCGAACCAAGCGTCGACCATGCCCGAATCTTGCGCTCTCTGCTGGGCCCTGTCGGCGTGGGCGGAAACCTGGTGAACGATGCCCACCTCGCTGCACTCTCCATCGAACATCGTTGCGTGATCGTCTCATACGATCATGACTTTGCTCGTTTCGAGGGCGTGGGCCTGGAGCAGCCCGGCACTTGAGCGCGGGTTGATCATCGGCACCAACGAGCACACGCTTGTCCATACGATTTAGGATCGGTTGACCCCATAAGGAGCGGTATTGGAAAGCGTCGCCAAACCTGTCGCCCACGAACTGATCGGCACCGAGTTGGTTCGGGACTGGATTCCTGCCGACAAGCCCAGAGCGACCTTTGTGCTGGTTCACGGATTGGCCGAGCACTCGGGCAGATACGAGAGAACCGGCTCGCTTCTCTCCAACGCAGGTTCTCATGTTCGATCCTTCGACCTCATCGGTGCAGGCGCAAGTGGCGGCGACCGATGGGACATCGACGATTGGGGTCGCTATCACGATCAGATACGCACTCACGTCGAGTGGGCCAGGGAACAGAGACGACCGGTGGTCCTGATGGGACACTCACTGGGAGGCAATCTCGTCCTGGGTTATGTGACCGGTGACAGACCGCCACCCGACCTCGTAGTCGTCTCCGCTCCCGCCCTCGGCGGGGGAGCGGCCTGGCAGAGGGCTGTCGCTCCTTTCATCGCGAAGATCGCGCCAACTCTGTCCCTGCCCAACAATGTCGATGGTGAACACCTTTCGCGCGATCCAGCCGTCGCAGAGGCATACTTCGCCGACCCGCTTGTTCACATCAGGTCAACGACCCGACTCGGTGCTTCACTTTTCAAAGCCATGGACGATGTAACGGAGAGTTGCAGCAGTCTTGACGTCCCAACACTGGTACTTCACGGGGGCATGGACTCGCTGGTTCCCCCGCAATCGACGGCTTTCCTGGGGTCGCTTCCAGGTGTCGAACGCAAGCTCTACCCCAAACTACGTCATGAGATCCTCAACGAGCCGGAGGGGCCGCAAGTCGTCGCCGACATCATCGAATGGGTTGATGCCCGGATCTGATGCCGCTTCCCAGGGGTCTGACCCGATTCAACCGATCTGTCACCAACAGGCTCGCAAAGCCCGCTGCCAGACGTCTCGGTGGGTTCGGGGTTCTCCATCACACCGGTCGCCGAAGTGGAAACGAGTATGAGACCCCGCTAAACGTCTGGAGACACGGGTCCGAGGTGGTCGTGGCTCTCACATACGGGTCGGATGTCGATTGGTTGAAGAACGCCAGAGAGCTGGAGACCTCGATCTTGGTGATGGGTGGCAGAGAGGTTCCGGTGGGACGTCCCCGAAGCATTGCGGAGGGCGAGGGACTCGAGAGGGTTCCCAAGACTGTTGGAAGAATCCTCGGGGTCTTTGACATCGACGAATTCGTCGTCTTTCCGATTCTCTAGTGCTAGTCCGCCCACCTCAACAGCACTTTGGCCGAGTCGCTGCCCCGGACTGCTGTGAAAGCGTCCTCATAATCCTCGGCGTCGAAACGATGTGTGATCACAGGTGAAATATCGAGGCCTGACTGAACCAGGACGTTCATCTTGTACCAGGTGTCGAACATCTCCCGCCCGTAGATGCCCTTGAGATTCAACATGTTGAAGACCACGATCGTCCAGTCGATCGGGAAAGGCTCGGTGGGGATCCCCAGAATTGCCACATTCGCTCCATGAATGGTGTTGTCCAGAATGTCGTGAAGAGCTTGCGGGTCGCCCGACATCTCGAGGGCCACGTCAAAGCCCTCTGTCATCCCTAGATCCTTCTGAACCTGGTGAAGATCCTCGGAGCGCACATCTACGGCCCGGCTCGCTCCCATCCGCTCGGCCAGATCGAGGCGAAAGGGATTGACGTCGGTAACGACGACATTCCTCGCCCCGGCATGACTGACAACCGCTGTGGCCAGAAGTCCTATGGGGCCGACACCTGTGATGAGCACATCCTCACCCAGCACCGGAAATTCGAGGGCGGTGTGCACGGCGTTGCCGAACGGATCGAAGAGTGCTGCGATCTCCGGGTCGAGACTTTCGATGTGACGCCAGACGTTGCCCTTGGGCACCACCAGATAATCCGCAAAAGCTCCCGGGATGCTCACGCCAATGCCCTGGGGCTGCCGGCAGAGGTGTCTTCTTCCCGCCAGACAGTTACGACAATGCCCACAGACGACATGTCCCTCGGCACTAACCAATTCGCCCTCGACGAAGCCGGAGACATTCGAGCCCACGCCGGCGATGTAGCCGGAGAACTCATGTCCCACAGTCAATGGAACAGGTATCGTCGCCTGGGCCCACTCATCCCATTCGTAGATGTGGAGATCAGTTCCACAAATGCCCGTGGTATGGACCTGAATCAAGATCTCGTCGGGCCCTGGCCGGGGGACCGGCACCTCATCGAGTCGAAGACCGATCTCGTCCGGGTGTTTCACCAAGGCGCGCATCGTCATCTCCAGACCGGATCCAAGATGGCGCCTGCGGAGAGACATGCAGAGAAAGTCTCAACCTCCCGCAGCTCACCATCTGGGTGATGGCGGAGCAAGCCGTCCGGCAGCGTCATGAAGCCACGCTAGCGCCGGTGCAGTGTCAAGACACAGCCCTTGGTGTGTGCCACGATTGGGGGATGATCGACGGCTACGGAGGAAGACTCTTGATTGCGACACCGCATCTGGTCGATCCGAATTTCTACCGGACCGTCATCCTGATGCTGCAACACGATGAGGAGGGAGCTGTCGGGATCGTTCTCAATCGCCCAACCGATGAGCGGGTGGAAAGCCATCTCCCGGAATGGGCGGGGCGCACGGCCGATCCGGGCGTGGTTCACTACGGAGGGCCGGTCGACCCTGATATTGCGATCGGCGTCGCCCTGGTCACGGATGGAATGCCCACAGGAGTGCCCGGTCTCAGTCTGGTCGATCTGACGGGGTCTCCAGGTGAAGAGGATGCACCAATTCGCGTCTACTCGGGCTACTCAGGCTGGGGGTTGGAGCAGCTGGAGGGTGAGATCGCCGTCGGCTCCTGGTATGTGGTTCAGGCGTCACCCGACGATCCGTTCGACGACCCCGATGCACAGTGGCAGAAGGTCCTTCGGAGACAGTCGGGGTTCCTTTCACTGGTGTCCACCTACCCCGAAGACGTTCGTCAGAATTGAACCCCTGCGGGGGCTGCACCGGGCTCTACCCTGGACACTCGTGACCACCGGCACCGCTCCCCGTCTCAGGCCAAGTCTGAGGAGACAAGCACCGGGTCTTGTCGTGGAGAGAGGGCTCTGGGACACCGAGTCCACCATCGTGGTGGGTGTCGACGAAGTGGGGAGAGGGTCGTGGGCAGGCCCATTGACTGTGGGTGCAGCCGTGGTTCCCAAAGACCGTCGGATCTACAAGATTCGCGATTCGAAAATGCTGACAGAAGTCGAGAGGGAAGCCCTGTTCGATCGTGTCGCCGACTGGTGTGCCCAATGGTCGGTGGGGCACGCTTCCTACCTGGAATGCGATGAGCTGGGAATGTCGGCTGCGCAGAAGTTGGCCGCGAGTCGAGCGATCGACGGGTTGGGTTTGGCGCCAGACCACGTTCTGGTCGATGGCAACTGGGACTTCATTGGTGGCGCGCGCACGATCGTGAGAGGCGACAGCACTTCGCTTTCCATTGCTGCTGCATCAATCCTCGCCAAGGTGACTCGTGATCGCATCATGCGGGCCCAGGCCGATCAGTTCCCCGCCTACAACTTCGAGGCGAACAAGGGCTACCCCTGTCCGATCCATAAAGCCGCGCTCCAGGCGTTCGGCCCCACGGCAATACACAGGAGGTCCTGGGTGTTCATGGACCACCTCATGTGGAATGGGTTGAAACGGTTCCACCGTCCTGACGCCCAAATGCAGATCCCTTTTGCGAACTGACTCGCTTGGGTCTTGACAGTCGGAGGATGACCCCGTACAGTCGAACATATGTTCGATCATGATACTTCGATCGGACTCTTGGCGGGGGAGATCCACGACGAGGACAACCTCTATCAGTTGACCGGCGAGGCTGATTCGGACCACGGGTTGGAGCATGATCGTCATCTGCTCCCTGGTGGTCTGGAAGATCTTGCTCCTGGCCCGTATCTATCCGCGATTGCGGCTTCTGTCGACCGGACCAAGCTCAATGGTCACGACGCGGTCCGGTTGATGAAGGCCGAGGCTCGTCTCTGCTCTCACCATGATGCCGGAAAGCTGGCGACCATGGTCGAGGTGGCCTACTCACCGGCAGGAAACTGTGACGGCCCGGTCGAGAGAAACGTTGAGGAGGTGGAGTACGCCGCATTCGAGATCGGTTCGGCGTTGACGCTGACACGACGGGCGGCCGAACACGAGTTGGAGTTGGCGTTGAGTCTCACCGGAAAGTTGCGTCAGGTGTGGGAGAAACTCCGCCAGGGGCTGATCGACATCCGCCGGGTCAAGGTGTTCGAGTCCCAACTCGGTCATCTCTCACCGGACACTGTCAAGGAGGTTTCCGACAAGATTCTCGACCGCGCCCACGAACTCACCACCGGCCAACTTCAGACAGGACTCACCCGATTGGTCATGGAAGCCGACCCGCGGGGTGCCGACATCGGATATGAGGAAGGTCTAGCCGACCGTCGCTTCGTCACCTATCCCAATCCCGACGGTACCGCCAACCAGGGCGTCCACTCGATCGCCCCCGACGACGCTGCTGCGATCTCAACCAAGATTCATCGGATGGCCCTTGATCTGAAACGAGACACCGAGCCACGCACCTTGGACCAACTCCGTGCCGACGTCTATGTGGATCTTCTCCTGGGACGAGCCAACGACAAAGGCTCGGATCGGAGTGAAGTTCATTTGAAGGCGGATGTGGCCACTCTGGCCGAATTGTCGAACACCCCTGGTGAACTCGGAGGCTACGGCGCGATCATCGCCGAAATGGCTCGAAAGACTGCAAAAGCCCTTGTCAGAGGTGTCTGGCAGTACTCCGTCACCGACGAAAACGGGGAGGTCATTGTCAGTGGCATCACCCGCCGCAGGCCGACGGCTGCTCTCAAGCGGAAGGTCGAAGCCAAATACCAAACATGCGTCGCACCCGGCTGTCGAATGCAGTCCTATGACTGCGATCTTGATCACCGTCGGCCCTACGCCCAAGGCGGGCCAACCCAAGGGGACAATCTCGGGCCTTTGTGTCGTCACCACCACATGGCCAAACACCACGCACCCTGGCAGTTGGACTGACTACCCAACAGCGACCATCGTTGGACCAGCCCACTAGCACACGTCTACATCAGACCGAGAGCGCCACCTGCTTGATTGTTCCCCTTCACCTATCCGATCAGTGTCTTTTCGATGATGTCGATGGCGTGGTCGACGTGCTCGACTGTCGATCGCCGGTTGAGGATGGCGAATCGGAGAACGAATCGGTCATCGATGATCGTCGGGCTGAGATGAACGGTGCGATCGGTGTTGACCGCCTCCCATGCGGAGCGGCCCGCCGAGTCGTCGTCGAACATGAAAGCGACCACCGAAAGATCGGGCACCCACCTGGCGTCGATGCCCTCGATCGTGCTCAAACGCTGGTAGGCGTGTTCGGCGAGGTCGAGACTGGAATCGAGAGCCTCCCGGAACGGGGCAACGCCGTGAAGTTGCAGGGGCAGCCACACCGACAACCCACGGAAAGGTTTGCTCAGCTCGGGGCCCAACGACGAGATGTCGCGTAGTCCCATGTAGCTGTCCTCGTCCCGCAGATATGCCCCGCGTCCCTCGTGAGCGTCGACGAGAGCAGCTTCATCACGAACCAACAGTGCTCCGACACCAAAGGGTATCGACAATCCCTTGTGGGGGTCCAGCGAAAGCGAATCGGCTCGTTCGATTCCGTGCAGCGTTCGCTTCCCTCTTTCGGTGAGTTGAAAAAACCCTCCATAGGCGGCATCGATGTGCAACCACATGCCCTCAGACGATGCGAGGTGGGCAAGGTCGTCCAGCGGGTCGACTGTCCCGGTGTCGGTGCTTCCGGCCGAGGCGATAACAAGAAATGGCGTCTTGCCATTGCCGCGGTCCGAGACGATGCGCTCGTTTAGCCTGTTGATGTCCATTCGCAGGTCGTGGTCGACTTCCACCGTCACTATCTGGTCGGAGCGAAATCCGGCGAGACGGGCCGCCTTGGCAGCGGAGTGGTGGGTGTGGGGTGTCGCGTAGAGAACTCCGCTGGTGAAGTCGTCGCCCAGCACCGCGGTACGTGCAGTGACTATTCCGGTGAGATTGGCCATCGACCCGCCAGACAAGAGGAGACCTGCCGAGTCGGGGCCCAGTTCGAAGATCGAGGTGAACCACTCGATCACCCCGAGTTCGATCGAGGCGAATCCGGGAGCCGCTACGGCCACGCCCGTGTACCGATTGAGGCCCGCCGCCAAGAACTCGGCGAGGGCCGCGGTGTACATCCCCGCATTGGGGACATAGGACATGTGGCCACCGGACGGGTGATAGATCCCTGCCCTTCCGGCAATGGTCAGGTCGGACAGAATCGATTCCAGGTCGCGGCCTTCCTCGATCGGAGGCCGGCGCAATTCTTCCAGGGTTTCGAGGTCGAGATCCACGCCCCACGCCTGCATATCGGAGGCTCTGTCATACCAATCGGCGAGATAGGCAACGACCTGGCTGGTCAGGTCGTCTCGGGTCTCCCGGTCCGGTTCGAGGTGGCTGCTCATCGACGTTCAAGGTAATCGTCTTGGTCTAGCTCTGCGCATCGACGTTTGGTCCATCTACGCTCCGGCCAGACCAGGAGAGATGTGAGTATCGAATTCGAACGACTCAGACTGCTCTGGCCCGACCACCTCGGGCTGGCCCGTGGCAAGTACCTGACTCCGGACAAGGCAGAGTCAGGCACGGCCCACGCTATCTCCCTATTCACTCTCGGTTTCGACCGGGTTATGACGCCACACGATGGCGGACTCATGATGGAGGGCCTTCCCGACTGCGACGCCACTTTCGACGGAAGTGATGTCCGCCCAAGCTGGCAGGAAGGCACACATGTGGTGATCCCGGACATCACACGGCTGGGCGTTCCCGTATCCCTGGCGCCGCGCAACGTCCTCAAGGACACCATCGAGAAATGGAAGGCCCATGGGCTGGCACCGATGGTCGGGATCGAGCTCGAGGCGTTTCTCTTCGAGCCAGATGGCGAAGGGGCCTGGCGTCCGATCACCAGTCCCGGCGCATATGTGTACGGAACGGGGATGGCGGTGGACCCGACGGGCACTATCGACGAGATCATGTCCATGGCCAGGAAAATCGGTCTTCCGCTCGAATCGCTGAACAGCGAATACGACAACGGCCAATTCGAGTTGACACTGGCTTACACCGACGCTCTCCGCGCTGCCGATGACGCCTTTCTGTTCAAGGTCATGGCCAAGGAGATTGCGGCCAGGCGGGGTCTCTTACTGACTTTCATGGGAAAGCCGATCAACGATCGCGGTGGCTCGGGGTTCCACATCAACCTATCTTTCAACGACGACAGCGGTGCGAACGTCCTCTACGACGACATCGCCGATGACGGGCTCAGCGAGATGGCGCGGTCCTCGATGGCGGGGATGCTTCACCATCATGTGGGCATGACCGCACTGCTCGCTCCGACGGTGAACGCCTACAAGCGGCTTCAGCCAGGGTCGCTCTGTGGCTATTGGGCCAACTGGGGCTACGACCATCGCGGGGTGACGGTCCGTGTGCCGCCCGCTCGTGGTCAGGGCACGAGACTCGAGCACAGATTGGCCGACGGCTCCGTGGCTCCGCACCAGGGGTTGGCCGCAGTGTTGACCGCTGCCCTTCTTGGATACGAGAAAGGTTACGAGCTTCCACCCGTCGAGACACTTGACTGCATAGAGAACGCTTCAACGGACGTCGTCCCACCGGCATCTCTCAAAGAAGCCCTGGATGCCCTCGAGGACGACAGCGATTATGTGGAGGCGTTCAGTCCCGCATACATCGACGGGTTTGTGACGGTCAAGCGCGCCGAGTGGCGGCGCTATCAGACGTGGACCACGGACTGGGAGATGTCCGAGTACCTGCCTTTTCTCTGATGGCCGGATTTCTCTTCCCCAGGACTCCATCCGGCAGGTCGTCGCTGATCCCCCCACCTCCCTGGCACTACTCGGGGGAGATGCTGACAGTGGAGTACCGGACCCATCCGGAGCGTGTCGCTGAGTTGCTCCCCAAAGGCGCCACGCCGGCCGGTGATGACCCCGGCGCAGTGGCGCTGATCTGGGCCGATTGGCAGAGCTCGGGTGAAACCCTGGAGGAGACTCTCGATCCGGTGCGAAGCCAGTACAAGGAGGTCTTCGCGGTCATCCGTTGTGAGTGGGAGGGCGAATCATGGAGTCGATGCCCGTACATATGGGTCGACAAGGATTTCGCCCTCGTCCGCGGCTATCACCAGGGGTATCCAAAGAAGCTGGGAGACATCTGGATGACGAGGCCGATCACCATCGGGCGGGCCGGGCCCCGTCTGGAGGCGGGCGGCCAGTTCGGCGCGACGCTGGCGGCGGCCGACCGGCGAATCGCGGAGATAAGGATCAACCTCACCGAGGCCACGTCGTCGCCGGGGTTCGTCAACGGTCATCCGATGCTTCACAACCGATACTGGCCGGCGATCGAGTCAGACGGCACCGCCTCGATGGATGAGCTGGTGACGATGAGCGGATACGACGGTGAAATCGCAGACGTTTGGGCCGGTGAGGCCGAGATCGAGATCTACGAGTCTCCCACCGAGGAGTTGTCTCTTCTCGAACCGCTGGAGATGATCGGTGGCTATTACCACCGCGTGGGTGTGTCGTGGAAGGGAGGGACCACTCTGCTGCGCGACACAGACCGGGTTGACTAGAGCATGGAGTCGACAGTAGAGACAATCGTTCTCGTCCTCTCTGCCGCTGTCTTTGCGATCGTTGCGGTTTCAGGACGCTTGTCCAGACTCTCGATCACGGAGCCCTTGGTGGCTGTGGTCATCGGGATTCTCATCGCGTTTCTCATAGGTAATCCAATTGACATACGGAGTCCGTCGGCGTTGATCTTTCTCGAGTTGGCCCTCGTCTTGGTTCTCTTCACAGACGCAGTCCGAATCGACATCGGTCATATCCGAAAGCAATACCGATGGCCGGCGAGAATGCTCTTGATCGGTCTTCCGTTGGCGATGCTCCTGGGTGCCGTCGTATCTGGTTGGATCCTGGCTTTACCGCTTGGCGCGGCGCTCTTGTTGGGTGTGATTCTGGCGCCGACCGATGCTGCCCTTGCCGAGCCGGTGTTGGAGTCTGAGGTGTTGCCGGTGAGGGTTCGGCAAACCCTGAACATCGAGTCGGGGTTGAACGATGGTCTCGCTCTTCCGGCGCTGTTCATCGCCATGGGTCTCATCGAGTCGGAAGCGGGTAGGTCGATATCATCCTCGGTTCTTCTTGTCATCAGACAAGTAGGGATCGGAGTGGCCGGGGGAGCGGTGCTCGGATTCGCCGGGGCATGGGCTATCAGCCGCGCTACCCAGCGCGGGTGGATGGATGGGCTTCATCAGAAGATCGCGGCGGTGGCTCTCGCACTGGGAACATTCGCCGCGGTCCAGATTCTCGGGGGCAGCGGGTTCGTCGCAGCCTTCGTGGCCGGTGCCGTCTTGGGCTCCCAAGTGCGACCCAAGTGCGACTACCTGTACGAGTTTGCCGACACCGAAGGTCGAGCTCTTGTTCTGATCGCGTTCGTCTTTCTTGGTGCTGGCCCAATTTCTGGGCTGATTATCGACGGCGTGTCATGGGAGGCGTGGGCGGTAGCACTCATCGCCCTTTTCGTCGTCCGTCCGATAGCGATCGGGCTCTCGCTCGCAGGAGAGAAACTGCTGCCTTCGACTGCGCTGTTCTTCGGCTGGTTCGGACCGCGAGGTCTGGCAACCGCCGTGTTCCTCCTTGTCGCGTTTGAGGAGATGACGGATATCCCTCCGGTGGTCGCCGACATTACGTTCATGACTGTTGCCCTGTCGGTGCTTCTGCATGGGTTGACGGCTATGCCGGCTTCGAATCTGCTGGCAGGGAGGATCGAGAAGGAAGACCGGCGGGAAATGCCCGAGATGGGCGAGGCCTTCGACCACCCGACTCGCTAGCAGACAGACCCTTCGCTGATCTGAAGTGTCTTGAGATCGGAGTGGAAGTCAAGGGCATAGTCGCCACCCTCGCGGCCGATGCCGGAGATCCCGCAACCGCCAAAAGGAGCGGTCAGGTCCCGTACCAGGAACGTGTTCACCCAGACCGTGCCGGCCCTGATGCTTCTCCCCACCCGGTGGGCGCGGTCCTCCGAACCGGTGTAGACGATTCCGGAGAGTCCATACTCGGTCGAATTGGCGAGATCGATCGCTTCGGCCTCATCGCCGAACGTCTGATATGTGAGGACCGGTCCGAACACCTCGCGCTGGACCACTTCGGAGTAGTTCGACTTCGGTCGGATGAGGGTCGGCTCGTACCAGAGACCGTCTTGTTTCCATCGCTCCCCACCCCGAACGACGGTGTCCCCGGCCTCCTGGGCGCGGTCGACGAAGCTGGCGACCCGGTCGAGATGGTCAGGATGGATCATTGGCGAGATCGTGGTAGAAGGGTTGCGGCTGTCCCCGAGGACGTGCTCGTCGGCGTAGCGGTTGAAGAGCTCGAGAAAGTCGGAGGAGATGGATGCTTCGACGAGTAGTCGCGTTCCGGCCAGACAGACCTGGCCGGAATCATCGAACTGTCCTGCTGCCTTCTTCGCGGCAGCTTCGATGTCGGCATCACCAAACACCAAAAGCGGGCCCTTCCCTCCGAGCTCCGCGGTGAAGGGAACGATGTTCCTGGCGGCGGCTACACCGATGTGGCGCGCCGTCTCGGGAGACCCGGTGAAAGAGATTCGGCGCACGCGTCTATCGCTGACCAGAGCAGCCCCGACCTCTTCGCCGATCCCCTGCACGATGTTGAGGACACCGGGAGGAAAGCCGGCTCGTTCGGCGAGATCGGCCAGGATCGATGCTGATAGGGGAGACCACTCCGCGGGCTTGAGGATCACCGGGTTTCCGGCGGCGAGTGCCGGGGCCAACTTCCAGGTGGACAACAGCCACGGCGCGTTCCACGGAGTGATGATCACCGCAGGTCCTGCAGGCATTCGATGGACCTCGTTGTCTGTGCCCTCGGATGACCACTTTCGCCCTTCGTATCCGGAGGCCAGATCGGCGTAGTTGCGAAAATTCTCGGCCCCGCGGTGGATCACTCTCGCCTGGAGGCTCTCCAGGAGCATCGCCATATCGGCACACTCCACTGTTGCCAGCTCGTCCACTGTCTCGTCGATGAGGTCGGCTAGTCGGTGAAGATGGGCTGCCCTTTCGGCTGGGGCAAGGGCCGACCATTCCCCGAAGGCATCAACCGCAGCGGATATCGCAGCATCGGCGGTGAGGGCGTCTCCTCTGGCGACATCAGCGAGTTTCCATTCCCAGTCGAGGGGCGAGCGAACCTCGAAGGTGCTATCGGACGAGACGCGTTTTCCCCCGATGTAGTGGTCGGGCGATACGGCAACGTTTGAGATCTCTACTCGAGAGGATGGCATTTGGCTCCGAGACCGTCGGGAGGCGAAGGATAAACTGCCACCGCCCATGATTGGAGAAGATGCCACGGCCACTCAGCCATTACGACCCCGAGGTGGTGCTCGATGCCGAAAGGGACATCCGGGCCCGTCTCGGTGATCGCCCGCTCGACTTCGACGCCCTGCTGGCGGTCTCCAACATCTATCGAGCGGCCAACGCCGTCCGCAATCGGATGGAGCGCGAGGTTCTCGACCCGTCAAATCTGAGCTGGGGAGGGTTCACGATTCTCTTTGTTCTCTGGGTGTGGGGTGATCGTGAGACAGGCGAGTTGGCAACGGACTGCGGGCTCGCCAAGGGGACCCTCTCGGGAATGATTCAAACACTGGAGAAATCGGGTCTGGTTGGCCGGGCCAAGCACCCTGAGGACGGTCGTCGTGTGATTGTCCGTCTCGAACCGCCCGGTCTCGAGGTGATCGAATCGGTGTTTCCCCGATTCAATGAGTTCGAGGCACGGCTAACCGGGAATCTGGACATCGGGGAGAAGCATGAGCTGGCTCGTCTTCTCCGCTTGGTGACGGCCACCGCCGACGGCATCCCGCTCGTGGCAGGCCTGGAGACCACCCGGTAGCATCGGTCGTTCGGTGCCTAACGATCCACAGGAGCAGCAGCAATGGGTGAAATAGTCGGTGCGGGCCTGATAAGCCACGCCCCAACGATCATGTTCGACGCGCCTGCCCGGCGGGAACTGAACGATGGCAAAGAGATCAGCCTCGTGCCCGGCATGATCCGGATCCGCGACGAAGTGCTCGACCGACTCGACGTGGACACCATCGTGATAGTTGACTCACACTGGTTCACGACAGTCGAACATGTCATCTCGGCGCACGAGCACCGGCAGGGGCACATGACTTCTTCCGAGCTACCAAGGGGGATGGCCGGCATCCCTTACGACTATCCGGGAGACCCCGAGTTCGCAAAGCTCGCAGCCGGCCTCGGAGATGAGTTGGGTACTCCGACTCACGCCTCCGAGGACGATCACCTCCCGGTCTATTACGCCACGATCAATCTGGTTCACTACCTCCACAAGAGCGAGCGGGTCGTCTCGGTGTCGGTCGTCCAAACCGGAGAGCCCGAAGACTTCCTGACCATGGGGGCGGCGATCGGCGAGGCAGCCAGTCGTCTCGACCGGCGTGTCGTGGTGCTCGCCTCCGGCGGGATGAGCCACACCTTCTGGCGTCTCAGCCAGATCCCCAAGCACGAAGCTTCGGATCCGGTCCACATCATCACTCCCGAGGCGCGTGCAGCCGATGAGCTCCGTCTCCAGTGGATGAGAGCGGGCGATCACCGTCGGATTGTCGACTCGATGGACGATTACATGCAGTACAACCCTGAGGGGGGTTTCGGACACTTCCTCATGATTCTCGGAGCCATTGGTGGCGCTGATTGCACGGCCACCGGAGAGTTGTTCTCCGACTACGAGAACGCCACCGGGACAGGTCAGGTCCATGTGTGGTTTGAGCAACCGGAAAGAGGCTGGACCGCCTAACCGGGTACGAGGTCATGGTCGTGCCAGACTTTGACCGTGGTCGCGATGAGAACCTCAAACGGTCTGGTAGACGATCTCGAGCGTCTGGCCTCCGAGCTGGAGACGCAGGATCTGGAATCAGTCAGGTTCACACCAAGTCGAACCTCCCAGACGCGGGATCGGCTGGTTCGCATCATCAGGGCCTACCTGATCCCGCGTCTCACCAACCCTGACGCCCCGCTGTGCGTTGTCTTTGCCGGACCCACCGGCTCCGGCAAATCGACGCTGGTCAACAGTCTTTCTGGCCTGGAGGTGTCGGAGACCGGCCCCATCCGACCGACGACCAAGAACCCCGTGATCCTCGCTTCCGGCAGAGCACGCCATCATTTCGAGAATGTCGGGGGAGTCGAATGCGAGGTGGTAACCGGGAGCGCGCCGATCCTGAACCATATTGGCGTCGTCGACACTCCAGACATCGACTCCACCGCTATCGAGCACAGGGTGACGGCGGAAAGCCTCATCGATTGCGCCGACATCGTTGTCATGGTCACTTCGGCTCTGCGTTACGCCGACCTGGTGCCGTGGGAAGTCTTGAGACGAGCGATGTCGCGCGGCACTCCCCTCATCTTCGTCCTCAATCGCGTCACCAGTGGCTCGTCGGGCGCCATCACCGACTTCGCCTCGCGGCTCTCCGAAGAGGGAGTGGAAGGGGACATCATCGTTGTGCCCGAACACCACGTCGAGGTGGGCAAGCACTCCGTTCCCACCCTTGCCGTCAGGGAGCTGGGAAGACGTCTCGTCGGACTGACAAGAGTCAGGGACCGGTATCAGCGGGAGATATTTCAGCGGGTGCTCGACTCGACGATCACCCAGATCTCAGAACTGGCCGAACAGGTCGAGAGCGACCGTGAATGGGCCGGAGTCGTCGATGCCGGTATCCGGTCTGCCTTCCATGACAAAGCTCACGACCTGGATATGGCGGGCCTGGTCACCGGTCTCGAGATCTCGGCTGCGCCCCCCGGGGGTCGACTGCGTTCTCGCCGGTGGCGGCGCCTCAATCGTCTGCCAAGCGGGGATCTGGTCGAAGTTGAGGCGACTCTTCGCAGCCGGTTGATCACCCTGGTCGAGTCGGATCTGCGGGGGATAATTCTGAGAGACGGAGAACTCGGCATCATCGGTGGCACCGTCGAAGATGTCGTGCGTGGCACCCATGTGATCACAAGTCAGGCGATTGATGGCTGGCTCGACTTGGTGCGTGGCGAGGTAGACGAGGTGAACAAGCGCGACCGCAATCTGGCGTCGGCGATTCTCCTCTCGGCCTCACTCGATTCGGGGGATCGGCGAGCTCTCGAAACTCTGTTCGGGGCCGATGGCGACGTCCTCATCGAGAGACTGCGTCTCGCGCTCTTGGATCGCTTGCAGGTTGTCTATACCCAGGCGGCCGACTATCTCTGCGAGTCGCTGGCTCCCGTCTCTTACGAGGGGGAAGCGGATGAGCTGACTGCTCGTCTCACGAGGGTCGTGGCGCGCTCCCATTTCGCCGATGCATGACACGATTGTCGGTCTTCTCGAAAAGGCCGACCTCGCCCTAGCCACCTGTGCCGGTGTAATCGAGGAAGACGATCTCAAGCCGATGGCTCGCTTGGCAAGTGACGCAAGGGTCCGCATCTCCTACCCGGAGGACATGAGTGTCGTCGCCCTCGTGGGAGGAACCGGCTCTGGCAAGTCCAGTCTCGCCAACGCCGTCTGTGGCGACGACGTGGCGATGATTGGAGGAGTCCGTCCGACTACGGGAGAGCCGCTTGCCATCGTTCATGAGACTCGAGCCGGCGAGATCGGCGGATATCTAGGTGCTCTCGGGGTCAGTCGCCAGATGGCAGTTCGCATTCCACCGTGGCTCTGTCTCATCGACATGCCGGATACCGATAGCGTCGAGATCGAGCATCGTCTCCGGGTCGAACAGCTCCTGCCGCGGCTCGATGTCGTCGTATGGGTGGTGGACCCGGAGAAGTACCGTGACGCAGCACTGCACGACGGCTATCTGAAGCCTCTCAGCGCCTACTCGAAGCAGTTCGTTTTCGTGCTGAATCAGATCGATCGATTGGCGCCGGCCGTGGTCGCGTCGGTGGTTGTCGATCTGGAGACGGCTCTTCGAGAGGACGGGATCGATTCTCCCAGGATCGTCGCGACCGCGGCCCATCCCGCTTCAGGTCCACCGCTTGGAATCAACGACCTCGTCGAGGTTCTCGAGGAGACAGTCAAGAAGGATCGGGTCTTCGACAAGCTCCTCGTCGACCTCGAACTTGGGTCGATAGGACTGCTCGAGGTCACCGGCGGAACGGGACTCGACTTCGAAGCGCGGGCAAGGAGGGTCCTCGAGACGACGGCCCGCATGGTCGTCGACGGACAAACACGATCGGCCATCGATGAGCTGACCCACTTTCTGGAGGTGATCGCCGGCGAATCAGGAAACTCATCCGGGTCAAGGATTCGCCAGATCGCAGCTTCAGCGCCCATTCATGTTCAGACGGCCGCTGAGAAGGTGAAGACCCCGAGATCTGCCAAGCGGCGACTCCGGCCCCGAGGGCGGCGGAGTGAAATCGAGACCGCCGGGGCCGACCAGAGAGACACTGTCGGCTCACTGCTCGACGGTCTGGTGATCGACCCGGTTCGCGCCATCCTGACGGCGCGGGCCCGGGCAAACGCGAATCTGACAGACCTTTCGTTGGCGGTGGCGGCGGCCCGTGCATCGGCAGCTCGTTAACCTGGCGATCCGATGGAGCCCTGGGTAGAGAACACAATTCGCACGGGCATTGTTGTTGTTGCGTCGTTCATCGCATATTGGATAGCTCGCCGCGCCGGTTACAGACTGGTGCGGAAGATGTCCGGCCGGGGGGAAGAGAGCGAAGCCAGGGCCGAGACACTGTGGCTAGTTGTGCGTCGCATCATCCAGATCGCCATCGTCGCGACAGCGATTCTGGTGATCTTCGCTGTTTGGGACTTCAGCATCGCGCCGTTCCTGGCGGTTGGCACCGTTCTCGCGGCAGCAGTGGGTTTTGGTGCGCAGGATCTGGTGAAAGACATCATTGCCGGGTTCTTCATCCTTGTGGAGGACCAATTCCACGTGGGGGACACCATCACCATCGCCGGCGTGACAGGCACAGTCGAAGACATCCAGTTGCGTATCACCGTGCTGCGCGACCATGAAGGAAGAGCGCATTTTGTGCCCAACGGGCAAATCGCGGTGACATCCAACTACACCAGCCACTACGCCCAACCGGTTATCGACATCGGCATCTCATACGACTCCGACGTCGACCATGCCCTGGTGGTGCTGAAAGAAGTCCTGGATTCTCTGGCAAGCGACCCCGAGTGGAGTTCGCGCATCAAAGGCGAGAGCGAGATCTTTGGGGTCAACAAACTCGATGACTCCGCGGTAGTGGTCAGAGGAAGGCTCACGACCGTGGCCGAGCAGCGCTGGTCGGTCCGACGAGAGGCTCTGCGTCGGGTCAAGAAGCGGTTTGAGGCCGAGGGAATCACCATTCCCTTCCCCCAACTCACCATTCACAAGCCAGACTGACCACCGACAACGCGAAGCGAATCGGGATGCCAGTCGACGGTCGCCTGGTCGACCATGCCCAGCGACTCCCCGTCGGCCTGGACGGCTACCGGCGGGTCAGCAGTGACGTCGAGGCTCTCCACCTTTGGCCACACCTCGATGCCCTTGACATTCTCGAGTTCGCGCCCGGTCAAGACGTCGACCGCGATCTGGGGGATCCGATGTCGACGCAGACGCTCCAAAACGAGCACAGTCATTGGCGAAGGTCCTTGCTTGGACAAGCGAAGTGGCATTTTCCCGAAGTAGGAGTAGACGTCCCGGAACTGAATCAGCGCGGTGGTGACCTGAGCCTCGTGGCCCTCGCTGGTCACGGTCAGATGGGGTCGTCGAGACGGAAAGGTTCTCACCCCCACTCCAATGGCAGTTCGGGCGTAATGAATCGAACCGAACCGATACTTGCGATAGGGGTCGCTGTCTGCTTTCACCACTACCTCCGCATCCAGCCCGAAACCGCAAGCGAATATCGCGTAATGAGTCGCTTCTGTGGTTCCCCGATGAAGGGTCATGCGGGCCATCCCGACTGTGGCTGTCTCCTCCGAGCGGGCAATCAATCGTGCCGCCTTTGCCGGTCGGGTGGGGAGATGGAGCAGACGAGCGACGACATTGGTCGTTCCGGCGGGAATTATCCCGAGTGCGGTTTCGGTTCCGACGAGACCCTGGCTGACGTGGTGGACCATCCCGTCGCCGCCCATGGCTACGACAATCGATGCCTCCGATGAGGCAGCCGCTGCCGCTGCCGCGGTTGCTTCCGTTGCCGATGATGGCCAGACGGCCTCTACCGGATGACTCTTCGAGAGGTGGGCCATGACGTCGCGGTGAGAGCCACCGGTGAACTGGGAAGCGACAGGGTTGGCGATCACGACGATGTGGTCCATGGCCGACGCAGGGTACCGCTGTATTCTTCCACCCCGATGGAGAACAGCGACAGCAGTACCCAACCAGCCGAGGAGATGGCCATCTTCGAGGATGGGCCGTCTGAGCCTCTCTTTTCGCTGGTTGCGGGCGAAGGCGACGGCTTCATGCTCGGCGCCGTTGCCGGTGACGCCGCCGGCGGGGCATGGGAACTCGGCTATTCCTCGGTTGCCGAGCAGATAACCGTTCTCTCCTACCAGCTGATCGAGCACCGGCATCTGGACACTGCCCGCGTGATTCGGGTCATGCGCGAGCTAGACGGATCCGAGGAGGGAGACCCGGTGTACAGGGCGGAGACACCGCACTTCAGAGCCTGGCTCGATCGGGCCGCCGCCGGCTCACCTGTTCCTGAGGAGGAGCCGTCACTCGACGGAGTGGCGCGGACTGTGCCCATCGGTGTTGCCTTCCGCCGTGACCCTCAGGCAGTGACGAAGGAGGCAATAGATCTCGGTCGACTATTTGATCGCGACGCGGGCAGTGTTGCGGCTGGTGTGATTGCCGCCACGGCCGTCGCCGCGTCATGTTTTGGTCAGTCGGGGAGAGACCTGATCGTCGGAGTTACGGAGACAATGATGCCCGTGTTAGGGACCCTCGGCAACGGCCTCTACGGAGAGCAGCGTCTCGACTCTCTCGAGACCGAATTGGATCGTCTCACCGAAGCATTGGGGGTTGTCAGCGGTGGAGAAGCAATCGAATATGTCGGAGGCGATACTGGCGACCCCATCCAGGTCATGCTTGCAGGGCTGCTTCTCGCCGCTCCGGCGACGGACAGGTACCACACCCCCATCGAACAGGCGGCCAAGGTCGGTGGCAGCACCCTCGGCGCCGCGGTCGGGGGGATCATGGGAGCCAGAGTGGGTATTCGAGCCTGGCCGTGGGCATTCGCCAACGACACCTGGTTCGCAGAGATCGGCCGGCGGGTCACCCGCGGGCCCGATGAGGTGAGAGACCTACCCATCCCCTATGCGGTTGAGCAGCATCTCATCTCGGGGTCGCATCCGGGCTTTCACTGACGCAGGTCGTATCAGTTGCCGGTCAGAAAGTGACGGCCACAGAGATCAGTTCCTCCCTGCCCAACAGACCCGCCGCTGCCTGAAGAGCGCGGGGAGCCTCGGAGAGGGGAAACTGGTGAGACACCAGATCGTCGATGCGAGGATCCGTTTCCAACTGTTTCGTCGCCCACTGGTAGCCAACACTGCTGGCGCCCATTGCACCCTTCATCGTCAGTTGCTTGGCGACTATCACGTCGGAGAGGAAGTGGAACGCCCGATTGCCTTTGGTAGAGGCAAGGATGACGCGGCCGCCGCTGCGGGCGAGGTCGAGTGCGGTGAACACCGCTTCAGGATCATCCGAGGTGACGTCAACCACCACGTCGGGTCTCCTGCCGAGACCGCCGGCGATTTCCCCGGCGACGTCTGTCTTCTCGGCGTCGATGGCGAGATCCGCGCCAAGCTGCCTTGCCAATTCAAGACGGTCCCTATCGTGGGAGAGACCGCTGATGCCCACCCAGCCGGCGCCGGCGGCCTTGGCGGCTATGAGGCAGGCAAGACCTCGCGGGCCGGGGCCGAGGATGAGCACGTCTTCACCAGGCTGAAGGGCGGGCATCTCGACCGCCCAGGTGTGTCCCGAAGCCAGGGCGTGAACAAATGTGGCGACCTCAGCGGGCACGTCGTCGGTGACCGGGTGAAGATGGGCATTCGGATCCAGGTAGAGAAGCTCGGCCAGCCCGCCCCAAAGCCCGGGCGGTTCCATCGAGGAGATCATCCCGTAGGAGTTGGTGGGTCGCCGACTGACACATGTGGCGAGATTCAGCTGGCAACGACGACAGCGACCGCAGCGGATACGGGGCTCGACGACCACCCTGGTCCCAACCGAGTAGGGCACGTTGGGTCCCTGGACCGCAACCCGACCTACCACCTCATGTCCGGGCACCAGTGGGTAGACGATGTTGCGCGCCTCCCCTTTCCACACCTGGACGTCGGCGCCGGAAAGACTGGTCGCTTCGACGGCCAGCCACCCGCCGTCGTCGATGCCCTGTGTGGGCACCTCGGTCAGAGAAAAATGACGGGGCTCGACGAGCATCATCGCTCTGGCTGAGCTTGCTGGCTGCATCAGAGGCGAGTGTAAGCCTGCGCTAGAGCCTCTCGATCAGACTGGCGATTTGGGTCACTCCGCGCTCGATCTCGTCCTCACCCACGGCGTAGGAGAACCGGAGGAACCCGGGCGTCCCGAACGATTCGCCTGGCACCAGGGCGACGCCGGCCTCTTCGAGGATGCCCTCAGCGAGGGCCTCCGACGTCGGGTATCTATCGCCGAGAGTCGCTCTGACGTCCGGAAACACGTAGAAGGCGCCTTCCGGCTCGACGCACTCGAAGCCCGGGATCTCTGAGACCATCGAGTGCATCAGTTTCCTTCTCTGATCGAAGGCAAGACGCATCTCCTCAACTGTGTCCTGAGGCCCGGTCAGGGCCGCCAGGGCAGCATGCTGAGTCACGTTGGCGACATTCGATGTGGCGTGGGACTGGTGTCGTGCTGCGGCGTCGACGACGTCCTGGGGCCCGACCATCCAGCCAACCCTCCAACCCGTCATGGCGTAGCTCTTGGCAACCCCGTTGATGATGACCCAATTCTCCAGCCTCGGGGTGACGGCGACTATCGACGGCGCGACATCGGTGAAATACACCAGCCGCTGGTAGATCTCGTCGGTGATGACCCATATCTCGTTGTCCCGGGCCCATTCGCCGATTGCCCGGGCCTCATCCTCGGAGTAGACGGCGCCGGTGGGGTTGGAAGGAGAGACAAACACGAGGGCTGTCGTCCGTTCGGTGCGGGCGGCTTCGAGGTCGTCAACGCTCACCTTGAACCCGCTGGCTGCGGTAGAGGGGACAGGCACGGAGACCCCGCCGGCGAGTTCCAAACCGGCCGGGTAGGTCACCCAATAAGGGGAGGGGAGCAGCACCTCGTCACCGGGGTCGACCAACGCCGCAAAGGCCTGGAACACGGCTTGTTTCGCCCCGTTGGTCACCACCACCTCGGAGGCGTCTGTATGAACACCCGAATAGCGGGCGGTGTACTCGGCGACCGCCTCGCGGAGAGGCGCCAGCCCCGGATTGGCCGTGTAGTGATGGTTGGCCGGATCGTGAGCGGCGCGGGACGCCGCGGCGACGATGCTCTCGGGTGTGGCGAAGTCCGGCTCGCCCGCCCCGAAGGAGATGATGTCCCGGCCCTCGGCCCGCAGTTCGCGGGCGCGGCCGGCGATGGCCATCGTGGCGGAGCCGGGCAGTCTGGTGAGACGTTGGGAGACACGTTTGATGAGGAGGCCAGGTTAGGTCTGATTGTGCTCGAATGAGTCAAGACACCGTTGACCACTCTCCGTGGTCGTTATAGTGTATGGTCAGTTGCCCCAAAGGAGTCCGTGTGTTGAAGCTGAAGCGATCGTCTGTCCTTCTCATCGTGGTGATGGGTCTACTCGCCACCTCCGGTATCGCCCTGGCCGGACATGATGACTCACACGCCGAGGACACCGAGTTCAGCTTCGGTTATGACGAGACCAATCACATTCTCTCCCTCAACATCGGTCCCAACTGGGAGCCGTACGTGTGCAACTTCGAGAATGGCCCCCTGACCGCTACCTACGGCACGGCTGACGAGGATGGAGTCATACCGATCGAAACGCTTGAGGACAGCGACGGGGCCAAGACGTTTGAGGCCCGATCTGTTGACGACCTTCGCGATCCAGACGATTATGCAGGGCCCGGTTCGGCTCCATATGGGACCGATGGTGTGTGCGTTCTTAGCGGTATGGAAGTGGCCGGGCCCAATGGTCAGGTCAATCATGGTCAATTCATGAAGGCCGCCAAGAGTCTGCTCAGTGGTCTTTATGAGGGCAAGGGTCATGGATGCTTGGTCCGCCATCTCGCCCAGTCCGATGTCGGCAAGACCGGGTGGACGGAGCCTGACATCACGTTCTTCACATTCCAAGCGGACTGTGAGCGCGGCAAGAAGAAAGACAACGGCGAGGCCGAGAGCACCAGAGGCGGTCGTCCCGACACACGGGGTAACTCAGCGAACGCCCCGGGTCACAACAAGTAGCTCTACACGTCGACCGACTCGGGGACCGGCGCCTCTTTGGCTGTCACATAGATGTAGATCCCGTAGAGGAGCGCCACTCCCAGGATGGGAGTGAAGATCCGCTTCACGGTTGAGCTTTCGGTGATGAGTCCTACCGCAAATCCGAGAACACCGATGTTGAGACCCCAGTAGACGGCTTTACCGGCAGCTTCAGAGGCCGCGGTTGCGAGAACCATCATCCCGAAGACGAGGTTGGTGACCACCATCAAGAAGTTGAGGTGGTCCATCGCCAAAGCGACCGGGAGGATGTCCTCGAACTCCGAGCCACTGGAGAGCTGGCCAATCAGATAGGCGATCAAGGCAACAACGCCAACCAGTCCGAGAATCGGTGTTCTGGCATACCGATTGATCACCGGGCCACCCCACTGGGAAGGCGCCAGTTGCTTTCGGAATCTGACCAGCAGGATCACGGTGCCTACGACCTGGAGTGGGACGGCGGACTGGTAGAGAGCCTCGATGTCGAGAAGGAACCCGACGACAAAGAGAATACCGGCGACGAATAGGAGCAGCATTTGCACCACACCGCTCTTCGACTCGCCCAGCGAGGGCACCCTCCGGCCAGGCATCAACCACTCGATCAACGCCAGAGCGGCCAGCACGACAAACCCGGCGACCATCGCCCCTGGATGAGACTCACCAAGACGTTGGGCATTCTCGGGATCCACTACCTCCACACCCGCTAGCTGGAAACCGAGCAGCACACCCAGGACGGCACCGAAGACGAGAAATGCCAGGGACAGACCCATACCGAACTCGGCGACGTTCCATTTCTCCCCGCGTTTGGCTCGAATCACCCACACGAACATCCAGACCATCGCAATGAACGCCAGGGTCCCTCCGATCGGACGTTGGATGCTTTCGGTTGTGTCGAATATGTCACCTGACCAAAACGCAAACACATACAACGCCAGGGCGACAATCGAGAACGTCGGGAGCGCACCGGCATTGGCTTTCCCTTCTCCGCCGAACATCCAAATGGCCCCGGCGAAGACCGAGAGGGTGATCCAGCCGAGTGTTCCGGCGTGAACATGGGTGAGAAGTGTGTTGCGGGGCGGATCCCACACGTCGGTTCCGTTGAGGATCCCAATGACGATGGTGATGATGAAAATCACCATCGCGGCGCGGAAGAGTCTTCGAACACCAGGTGGCGCTGCGCTCATGAAAAACAACCTCCCATCATGAGTTGGGGCGATTATCGCGAATCGTCGTGATCCTGTCACTGGCGCAGACCGGATTTCTCACGGTGAGGTTCACTTCAACTGACTCTCGTGATCGGGGCGGGGGCAAAGGCCCCTATGTAGGTCGGGGTTGGGCCAGGTGTTTGAGCCGGGGGTGTAAGTCTGGTTTCGGTGGCGGATACGGCGTCCTGCCGGGTTTGCGGAAGACAAACTGGTTCTTTGAGTTTCGGGTGATATGCCAGCCTTGTTCGTGGACAAACCGGTGGTGGAACCCACATAGCAGGATCAGATTGTCCAAGTCAGTGGGTCCGCCTTGCGACCAGTGGACAATGTGGTGAACTTGTAGCCAGTTGGTGTTGTCACATCCGGAGAACACACAGGTTCCTCCGTCACGATGATGAACCAACCGTCGTAACCATCCCGGAACCGTCCGACTGTTGCGTCCGACACCGATTGTCTGGTGTCCGTCGGTGATCACCGTTTCAACAACACAGTCACAGGCGAGTCGTCTTGCTGTCTCGTTGGGGACCAGCCCGCCGGAACCGAGTTCGGTGACACCACCATCGTTTGTGATTAGAGCTTCCAGGTCGGCGTGAACGGTGACCTGAGGTGGAGAAACGCTGGTTTGGTCTCCGGTGGTGGCACACACTTCGATCAACCCGTCGGCCATCCGAGCCGAATAGGCGTCGAACAGTCCGGTTTCGGGGTTTACCGGGATCTGGTTGGCAGCATCCTTGACGGCTTTCTGAACGATTTCGCCTCCAACCGCATCAAGATTGGCTCGCAGGTTGAGTTCTGATTCGTCGAGATTCCACTGCAGATACATGGCCCGACGATCAAACACTGTCCTTTCATCCCCAGCAGTTGGAGGATTCGCTCTCCGGGCTTTCCGATCCAGCGCAGTATTGGACAACCCGAGGGCCTCTTCGATCAACCCCTTCTCGGTGTCGGTGGTAGCCATACGGGAGATTGCATCAACCTGATCCAACGAAAACTCACCGGCGGCGAACCGTTCGGAGAGTTCGGGGAGATCGGAAAGACGTCTCGCCACTGAAACCAATTGCCGGGCCGTCTTATGACGGATCGAGAATCTTGCCGACAGCCAGTCTGTCAGGTTCCGGGAACCGTCCGCCAGGAACTGTTGACGACGGTCCACCTCACGGACCAGTTCACAGACCTGAGCCTGGGACGCAGCGGTCAAACCCAGAAACTGGGTCAACGTCTCGTCGATCTGGTCGTTGGTTAACCTCTCCCAATCCATACATCGAACATACGTTCGATCGGAAGGAAAGTCAAGGGGTTTATGCCAAAAACCCAGAAAAATCTCAGAAACTTCAGGAATCGGCCCTATAGATGAGGCCTTCGTCACCGGCGACCCAGGTCGTCATCCGATCGCCTTCTATCTCGATCCGAAATCCACCCTCCAAGGCGCTGATGACCCGACTGTCCTGGGAGGCAAGCTCGGCGGGGCAATCGCCATTGGCGGCGAAGTTGGTGAACTGCACCTCGGCTCCGGAGGTCACATAACTACCGTCGAGTGTGCGACAACCCGTCGATCCGATGAAGGAGCCGTCGGTGAAGAGTTCGAGGGTCGCTCTGTCGCCCGACACCGACGACACGGTGTCGACCTGAACCAAGGAATCGAGAACCCATACCGTGCCGGTCAGATCCGCCGTAGGCACCGGCTGGAGCTCGGCGAACACCATCTCCGTCCGGGACCCGCTCAAGACCAACTTCCCGTCGATTGTCTCGGCTGCCTCGACGTTGAAGAGGGCGGACATATATGTCCGCTCGGATCTCATCACCTCGTCGGGAAAGCAGGCTATCTCGGTGATGGCAAACTCCGTGATGGAGAAGAGTCCCCCGGAGACTTGATATATGCCTCCGTATCCATTGCACGCGGCGGTTCCGGTGATCTGGTCACCTTCCAGGGTCATCGTGATCGGATGGGAGGCAACCGTGGGGATGGGCACGCCGTCGAAGGTTCCTGTCTCGAGTTGCCATGCCCCTTCGAGACTGCTCGCTGAAACAGTGCACCCTGTGATCACCAGGGCCACGAAAGCGATCAGCGCGATTCTCCTCATTCCACTTTGACGTGTTGTGCCCCTCATTCGGTTTCAGAGACTTATCGCGGCGCCGGCTGCCAGGACAACTCCTGTCCACAGATGGAGCTTGGCGGTGAGTTTCAGCGCTCTGATCAATGCCATTCCATCGGTCTTGGCGTTGATGATCCGGACCGGTCCGGCGGCGAAGGGGGCGAACAGTGCGGCGAACATCGTGGTTTGTGGTGTCCATCCGACCAGGGCGAACAGCACGATCAACGGGAAGGAGCCGTAGACGAGGGCTGCAAACAGGGTTCGTGTCCTATCTCGGCCGAGGATCACCGCGAGAGTTCGTTTGCCCGCTGCCTCGTCGGTCTCGATGTCCCGGTAGTTGTTCACCACCAGGATCGCGGTGACCAGCATCCCGACAGGGATGGCCAGAAGCCACGCCGACAGCGGGGCAGTCATATCGTGGACGTATCGGCTTCCAACCGTGGCCACGGGACCGAAGAACACGAACACGAAGACCTCGCCAAGTCCCCGGTACCCATATGGAAATGGCCCGCCGACATAGCCGAGCATGGCGACCACCGAGGCGACACCAATGATGAGGATGAGAGGGCCGGCGATCAAGGTCAGGACAATCCCCGCCACACTTGCCACTCCGACAGCAATCCAGGTTGCGGTCCACATCTGTTTCGGGGTGATCACCCCGAGTGCCACCATCCTCGGTGGTCCCAACCTGTTCTCGGCATCAGCCCCACGCTTGGCATCCGAGGCATCGTTGGCGAAGTTGGCTGCGATCTGTAGCGCCAGCGCGCCGGCGAGTGCCCAAGCAAAGGCATCGACCTTGAATACTCCGTCACCGCCGGCGAGGCCGGCGCCGACCAGAACCGGGACAATCGCGGCCGGAAGTGTGTGAGTTCGGGCGGCCGTCTTCCAGGCCTGGAGTCTGGTCAAGAGCTCAGTAGTGCCAGGGGAACTGTTTGAAGTCGGCTTCCCTCTTCTCGAGAAACGAGTCCCGGCCTTCCTGTGCCTCGTCGGTCATGTAGCCGAGCCTGGTCGCCTCGCCGGCGAAGATCTGCTGGCCGACGAGACCGTCGTCGATCATGTTGAAGGCGAATTTGAGCATGCGCTGCGCTGTCGGGCTCTTGGCTGCAATCTCGGCGGCCCACTCCAATGCCACGGCTTCCAGGTCGGTATGGGGGATCACGGCGTTGACCATGCCCATCTCGAAGGCTTCCTGAGCCGAGTATTCGCGTCCGAGAAAGAAGATCTCCCGAGCCCTCTTCTGACCTACCTGTCTGGCGAGGTAGGCAGATCCGTAGCCGGCGTCGTAGGACGCAACGTCGGAGTCGGTCTGTTTGAAGATGGCGTGTTCCTCCGAGGCCAGGGTCAGGTCGCAGACCACATGGAGACTGTGCCCCCCGCCAACCGCCCAACCGGGCACGACGGCGACAACCACCTTGGGCATGAACCGGATGAGGCGTTGTACTTCGAGGATGTGGAGGCGACCGACCCGACCCTGGTCCACAGTTTCCTTTTCTTCACCGTCGGCGTACTTGTAACCGTCTTTGCCTCTGATCCGTTGATCGCCGCCCGAGCAGAACGACCAACCCCCGTCCTTTGGGGAGGGTCCGTTCCCGGTCAAGAGCACACAGCCGACGTCTGTGGTCTGGCGAGCATGGTCGAGGGCGACGTATAGCTCGTCGACGGTGTGTGGGCGGAAGGCGTTGCGAACCTCCGGCCGGTCAAAGGCGACACGTACAGCACCGATCTCCTTGGCACGGTGATAGGTGATGTCGGTGAAGTTGAATCCGGGAACCTCGTCCCAGGCTGATGAGTCATAGATGTCAGAAACCACGAAAAGAGAGGATACGGGCAAGAATCGTCTTGTGATCGAATGGCTGAGTCGAATTGACCCCGATCGACCGTTTCTGAAGACCGTCGACAGAGTCTGGACCTACGGAGAGACCCTCTCCGAGGTTTCGCAGAGGATTACCGACGAGGTCACGACATTGGATCCTCGACTAAACACTGACTCGGTATTCAACTGCCTCGGTGCCATCGCAGGTGGGGGTGCGGTGTTGCTTGGCCCGAGTATCGAGGATCCACGACAGTCCCTACCCGACGGGACAACTCTGGTGGTATTCACCTCCGGCACCGGTGGTCGCCCCAAAGGCGTCCGCTTGACGATGGAGAACCTCGAGGCCGCTTCAAGCGCCTCAACGGATCATCTCGGTCATGATGAGTCCGACACCTGGCTACTTGCGATGCCTCTCCAGCACGTGGCAGGGGTGTCGATCCTGGTCAGATCGATCTACGCCGGTGGGTCGGTTCGTCTTCTTTCAGGATTCGATGTGGAGACTTTCATACCTGCCATGCATGGGGGCGTGACAATGGTCTCAGTCGTTCCCACGATGCTGCACAGCATCCTCGAACACGACTCTGGGCCGTACGAGGGTCTGCGTGCGGTCCTTGTCGGTGGGGGCCCGATTGCAGGCGGACTACTCAGAAAGGGTGCAGAAGCAGGGCTCCCTGTTCTACCCACTTACGGAATGACTGAGACATTTGGCCAGGTGGCCACTCTCAAGCCGGGCTCACCGCTGGAGAGTCGGGCCCATCCACTTCCCGGGATCCGACTTCGTATCGAGCCGGACGGTCGAATAGCCGTGAATGGTCGTCAGTTGTTTGCTGGATATTTGGGTGAGCCAAACAGAAATGACGATTGGTTCATCACCAGCGATCTTGGCGAAATCGACGACGACGGGGCTTTGAGCGTCAGCGGGCGTGTTGATGCTGTCATCGTCACCGGGGGAGAGAACGTCGACCCGGTGCGCGTCGAGGTTGAATTGCTGGCCCACCCCGGCGTGGTCGACGTGGTTGTTGTTGGCATCCCTGATGAAAAATGGGGTGAGATCGTGGTGGCGGTATATGTGGGCTCTGCGACAGAAGACGAACTGGTCTCCGATCTAGGTGAGCGGCTGCCCCGTTACATGGTTCCTTCGAGGTGGGTGATGGTGGAGGCGATTCCGAGGACCGCTCTAGACAAGCCCGACCGTTCAGCCGCTCGGACTCTCCTGGAGGGATAGAGTCCCCTTCTCTTTCTTCAAGCCCCAAGCCCCGATCAGCGTCGCAAGGACCATGATCGCGGCGGCTATGCCAAAGATGGTGTGCAACCCGGCTACCTGTGCCAACGGATCGGCCGCCGATGCACCGCCGTCAGGGAGAACGCCTCCATTGGCGGCAGCGACACGAGCGGCCCAGATTGATCCGAGGACGGCGATGCCCACGATTTGCCCGAGAAGCCGGGTGAGGTGGAGAAGCCCGCCGGCGACACCTGTGTACTCGGGTGGGACGCTGCCCATGATGGCGCTGTTGTTGGGAGACTGAAAGATCCCGATTCCTATTCCGTAAGGCACGGCAAGAACGGCGAAGTGAATGGCAGTTGAATCAGTCCCCAGAGTGAGGAAACCGAAGTAGGTGAGGGCGATGACTGACAACCCGATGAGTGTGAGTCTCCTGATCCCGATTCGGTCGGAGAGTGTGCCGGACAGAGGTGAAACGACGCCCATCATCAGGGGTGCCACACCAAGCAAAAGGCCCATCTTGAGCACATCAAACCCGAGGACACCCGCGAGGTAGAACGGCAGCAGGATGAAGGTGGCTGAGAGACAGACGAACACGAGGACGCCGCTGACAACACCCACAGTCAGCATTGGAGTTTTGAAGAGTCGGATTTCCAGCATCGGTGACTCGACCTTGAGCTCGACGAGGACGAAGGTCGCGGCCGCTACCGCGGCAACGGCGAAGGCGAGGAGAATCCCGGGAGATGCGAAGCCGGCTTCCTGTCCGACGGTCAGCGCAAGGGAGAGGCTGAAGAGGGAAACGCTCATCAGAAACGCCCCAACGAAATCGAATGTTTGGCCGGGCACCGGTGCTGTCTTCGACACGTAGCGGAGAGCCATCCATGTGCCCACGACTCCGACCGGGATGTTCACCAGGAAGATCGCTCGCCAACTAAACGTCGAGATCAGGATCCCACCGAGGACGGGGCCGGTGATGATTCCAATGGAGACCGCGGTCATCACCCATCCCAATGCCTTGCCACGTTCCGATGTCGGGAACGCCTCGACGAGTATCGCCGAGCCCAGGGCCAGGATCATCACGGCGCCGAGTGCCTGCACGACCCGAAATCCGATGAGCCAGGAGATGTCGGGAGCGAGTCCGCACACCGCGGAGGCGATGGTGAACACCGAGAACCCGGTCGCATAGATCATCTTCTTGCCCACGACGTCGCCGAGACGACCCACTCCCAGGGTGAGGGTGGCGATGGTGAGGAGATAGCCGAGCGAGACCCACTGAATCACGTTGAATGTCGTGTCCAACTCCTCGACGATGGTGGGGAAGGCGACATTGACGATCGATCCGTCGATCGTCGCCAAGAGAATCCCTACCGAGACGGTGGCTAAGACGAGCCACTTGCGTTGCTGGTCGACCGGTGGCGTCTTGTTCAAGCAGCAACCGTACCCAGGTGTTGTTCCTAGGCCCGCGCCTCGACCCTTCCCTGCTTTGTGTGAAAGCCGAACAAGGAAGTCTTCATCGGACGCGTCTTGCTATCAAGATTCCCTCACGCATCGGAGCCACCGTGGTCTCGAAGTCCGGATCTGTGGCGACGAGACGATTGAACTCGTCGGTGCCGTAGCCCTCGTCGATCCAGCCCTGACCGGTGCCGTAGACATTGTCGGCAACCAACAGACCACCGACTGCGATAATCGGCTTGACGGCGGCGAAGTATTCGACGTACTCGCTCTTGACGGCATCGATGAAGACGAAGTCGAGAGCTTGTTCACCAAGTCGCTCGTGGAGCTCGGGCAATACCTCGAGGGCCGCTCCGCGAATGACCTTCACTTTGTCGCCGACACCGGCCCGGGCGAACTCGGATTCGGCAAAGTCGGCATGCAGCTCTTCGTATTCGACGGTGATGAGTTTCCCATCGGGCGCCAGCCCACGGGCGATCCAGATTCCCGAATACCCGGCGAGGGTGCCCAGCTCCAGTGCCAAGCGACCCGGAGTCAGGGAGACGAGGATTTTGAGAAGCTGCCCGACATCTGCGGAGACGGCGATACGTGGTAGGCCTGCTGCAACGGCACGGTCCATCAATCCGCTCATCTGTTCGTCCTGGTTTCCAAAGACCTCCCTGGCGTAGCTGTTGAGGAATGACCAGCGCTCTGGTGTCATTGTCATGGGGCCAGGCTACGTCCTCAACGGGTGGGTGTTTCTCCCATCCTCACCCTTGGTTGATGATGACCGCCGCCACCCAAGAGGAGATGGCATAGCCAACTATGAAGATGAACTGAAGCCCGGTTGAACCGAAATCAAGACAGTTGAAGTTGCCGACGGCTTCGCATCGGCTTGTGAGGGTTTCTGAACTTGCCGAAACTAGAGCGGTGAACAGCCCGATGACCCCGGCTGCGATGAGAAACCGGCGAGTTGTCTTGGTGCGTCCTTTGCGCCGCGCCACTACGAACAACGGAATGCCAAGGACCAACATGAGTCCGGTAAAGAAGACCAACGCGGAGAAAAACACTGCCACAGCGCCTCCCTTCGTCGTGTCACCCTATCAGACGTGGACACCCGATCCGGGCAGACGATATCGGCAGAACGGTGGTGACCGCGAGTAGGCCACTCCGCGTACTGCCGATCTCACCAGACTCACCGGCAAGCTGTACATGCAGCTGGCCAAACTCGGATCAGAGATCTCTTGGACTGCTGTCGGACGGCTCGTCGAAGGACATGTCCCAGATGGGTCCTGACAATCTAGATGCTCAATCGTCGAGGGTCGGGCGGCGTCGTTGCTTCTTGACATCCGAGCGCGCCTTCTTCTCCGTCAGCCGCTTGTTCTTCGATGCCCGGGATGGCCGTGTCTGTTGCCTTGGTTTGGGGTCGGCGAGAGCCTCTTCGATTCGCCGGACAAGACGTTGACGGGCCTTCTCCCGGTTCTGATGTTGCGATCGGGAGTCGCCTGAGGTCACGGCGATGACGTTGCCAAGTCGCGATGCCAGCTTTTCTCTCAACTCCGATGGGAGTGAACTCTCATCGACACGAAATCGAAGACGTACCGTCGTCTCGTTTCGGTTGGCATGTTGGCCACCGGGACCACCCGAGGTCTCGAACCTCTCCTCCAACTCGGCTCCGGGGATGAGCCAATCTCCGACCTCGAGGTCGTCCATCGTCAGCCCTCGTCGTAGTACTCGGTCCCGAGGTGGGTGATCATCTCCTCACCCATCATGTGGCGGAGGTTGTTCTTCAGCTTGGTGAGCTGGATGAACAGATCATTCTCCGGGTAGAGACCGGTGGCGGTCTGAGGGCTCTTGAAGTAGAACGACAACCACTCCTGCACCCCGCTCTTTCCTGCCCGAGCTGCCAGATCCATGAACAGGGCCAGGTCGAGAACGATCGGTGCCGCCAGGATCGAGTCCTTGCAGAGGAAATCGACCTTGATCTGCATCGGATAGCCGAGCCATCCAAAGATGTCGATGTGGTCCCAGCCCTCTTTGTCATCTCCTTTTGGCGGGTAGTAGTTGATGCGTACCTTGTGATAGAGGTCGCCATAAAGACTCGGATAGACGTCGGGTTGGAGAATGTGCTCCAAGACGCCGAGCTTGGAGACTTCCTTTGATCTGAAGCTGTCGGGGTCGTCGAGAACCTCACCGTCGCGATTGCCGAGAATGTTGGTGGAGAACCACCCTTTGATACCGAGCATTCTCGCCTTGAGGCCGGGGGCGACCATGGTCTTTATCAGGGTCTGACCGGTCTTGAAATCCTTGCCGGCTATAGGCACTCCTTCCTGAGCGGCGAGCTGAGTCATCGCCGGGATGTCCACGGAGAGATTGGGAGCACCGTTGGCAAACGGGACACCCATCTTCAAGCATGCATAGGCGTAGACCTGTGAGGGTGAGATCTTCGGGTTGCTGTCCTTGAGTCCTTGCTCGAACGAGCCGAGGTCGAAGTGGACTTCGGTGGGCTCCTCGTAGCCCTCGGTGGAGCCACACCAGACCGCCACCAGTCGATCGACCTCCTTCTCGGCCCGGAAACGATCGATGTCCTCCATGAGAGCTTCGGCATCGTCCATCAGAGTCCCGGTTGACTCCTTGACCTGGTCGACCCCGTCGAGGTTTCTGACCCAACTGGGTGAGAAAACGGCTGGCATTGGCCGTACTGCCCGTAACTCATCGCCGATGCCTTCGATGTGGCGAGCATCGAGGACCCCGGCCTTCATCGCCGCGGTGTAGGCGTCATCGGAGTAAGGGTCCCAACCACCAAATTCGAGGTCGTCGAGATCTGCCAGGGGAACGAAATCCCGAATCAACGGGTTGCGCTCGTCGGTGCGTTTTCCCAGCCTGATGTGCGCCATCTGGGTAAGAGATCCGGTCGGTTCGGCGTATCCTTTGCGAGCTGCCATGACACCGGAGATGAAGGTGGTGGCTACCGCACCCATCCCCGGGGTGAGGACACCGAGCTTCCCCACTGGGGGGGTCAACGTTGGTTCTGACATGAGGCCTCCTGGAGGAACACGGTATCGGAGTTCGGCGTTTTCCGGTGAATCGGCCAGCGTTAGGCTCGGTCTGTGGATTCTCCTCCCGACTCCCTAGGCCCTGGCGTCGACGTGGCGCTCCTCGCAGACGCGGTTCAGGCGGTGCGTGGCAAGTTGTTCATCCTCGGTGGGGGGTGGGACACGCTTTGGGTTCAGAGATTTCCTGCCAGACATCCCAGCCTGGCGATTGGACTGCGACTCCGGGTT
>Ga0255047_10000137_pt1 | contig 52331 bp, 76 predicted proteins | sample JV7_2_1_MG_FD_183640 | JGI IMG/M metagenome (GOLD analysis project Ga0255047, IMG submission 183640) | Seawater microbial communities from Jervis Inlet, British Columbia, Canada - JV7_2_1 | ecosystem: Environmental > Aquatic > Marine > Inlet | place: Canada: British Columbia | collected 2016-10-06
TATCATCATCGCTCATTTTGTTGTTATCTCCTCACTGTTCGGTGCATCATAATCAGGATACCAAAGGTCAGCATTTATCACATACGCCCCAGCCTCAAAATGGTTATCTTTAGACCAATACGCAAATATCCACTGTCTAATAGTAACATCCCACACTATGCACCTTTGGCCTGCTTTGGGGGCTTGCTCCATTGCTGACTTCATCGCTTGTATTCCTCCATCTTCAATTCGTGTACCGCTTCTCTAAGGGCCAGCCGTGCCGTGCCGTAATAACACCCCGTCAACTCTACTAGTTGCGCCTCTTGTGCCTTGCGGTCTGTCTTGTCGATTGTGGCTAGGTTACGGGCCACAGCTATGATTTCTTTACGGCGCTGTCTGTTGTAAGCATATCCTTTCATGCTATCGGCCTTTCGGCGTGGTATTCTGTCTTAAACCTTTTACCACATTGGCATAAGCAGTAAACATAACCGTCAATATCATAGCCGCCCGTGTGATAATTGTTAAATTCTTTAATATCATCTCTGATATAACGTACCTGCGCCTCAACGCCATCATCTAAAACATCACAAACATCAAACGAGATGCTACAGTGCGGGCAAACATCGGAGGCAATAGGAAATAGCTCACTAATGGGCGGCGCATCGTAAAGAGTGATAGAAAAAACTCGCATGGCTATGGTTAATTGTGGGAAAATTGGCTGATACATCGTTAATGTGGTCATTAGTCAATGGTACTCTATTTTACTCAGTAGTGCTTGACGCTTGCTCTACGCTTGCCCTATTGTCTCATTTGAACAATTTCAGGCTCTTGATTAGGAGCAAAATGATACACCCCCGTTTCTTTCTCTACGAATACCACATTGCTATACCGCTCTACGTTAGCGGCCCAAACAAGGACGGGACACTCGTATTGTACATTGTGAATTACAATTTTATTAGTAACTACAACCCATTCATAATCTTTTCTTGGGTTGTCACAATGCAAATCGGTGTAAATGGGGAAAGCACACTCACTATCGGCAAGCACATCTGCAATCCACCCGTCAGGCGAAACTTCTGTACCAAAAAAAACGCCGTCATCTGTTAGCATTAAACATTTCCTCTGTCAAATCTTCATACTCAAAATCAATAAACATATCTTTATTGTGCCTCACAAGTTGCCCGAACTCCCCAACTTTTGCCTCTAGTCGCTTTAACCAAATGGTGTTAGGGAATAGTCGTGATAGCTCGGACAGGGCCAACATCTCGTTAATTAGTCGGTTTGCCCTCATTAACTTTTGGCATCATCCGCCTGTGCCTCCAGCGCTTTTATAAACGCTTGCGTTAATCTAACAGTATTGTCGTGATAGACTTTAGAGTGATATTGAGTTGCACCACCCCACCCAATCCCGAAAAATCCAAGGCATACACTAGTTAATACGAAAAAAAAAACATCGGGACTAATGAGCATCTTTCCAAGCCTCCCATGCCAGCTTGGAGACGAAGCCAGCTATAAGACATAACACAAGTAAAACAATTATTGCTAATGGCGAAATCATCATTGTTGTAGTTCCTCGTTATCATTATCGCTAATCAGTATATCTAATATCGGATTTATAAAACGATCTCTATTTTTAATCCGCATATCTAAAGTTTCCACTTTCTTATTTATCCGGCTGGTTTCAGCGATTATCTCGCGCTGTTTTCTTTTTATATCGAACAATTCCGCCCACACGGCGGCGTTTATCCCAACTTGGGCATTGATAGACACTACCACCCCCGCATGCTTGCGGTTGCATTGCTTTAACGTCTTACGTAATTCGTCAATCTCTGCAAAAACCTTAGAATTGTCAGGCGGCTTGGGGAAAATACGGTTTAGTAAGCTCATGCGTCTCGTTCCTTATCCTTCAAGGCTTTGGTTAGTATGTCCATTGCTAACGACTGATACTCTTTTGATATGTCCAATTGCTTGTAAAGCGATTCTAGTGCTTCGGTAGTTCTCATGGCCCTCGCGTTGTCTTCGGTCAACAACTCTATATAGCGCTCGTTTTCCTTCTCTCTAGTCGCTTTGTTGTCCATTCGCTCTTTCTCAAGAGAGCGCCATAGGAAAACTACCACGGCCATGAGGGATGCTATAATAAAGCCAGCGACAGGCCCGAACGCCTCCGCCCCAGTTGTTAAAAGTTCATCAGGCATAATATAGACATTCTACCATGTAGATGGCGAATTGTCATTATTTTATGATAACCTAGAAATCGCCTTAATTGCAAACCCATGCGTAATCATTTTCGCAATCGTTCCTTTAGTTGTGTGCTTTGTTACGCCTTGCACATTTAGCTTTTTAGCGAGTTTCTTTTGCGGCTCACTTGCCTGAGTAGAGCGCCATGCCTCACCCTCTTTTGCTAGTTTCGCATTCCCCCACTGGTTTGCTATATCCTCACTAATTAAGAATATATCCTCAAACACGCCGTTAGTATGTTGTCTAGCTTTCCAGTCCCAAGTATCTTTTTTCTTGCCAACTAAAAATAAATCATAACCATTCGGGGATGGTCTTAGCAATAATATCCGCTCGTTATTATCGTGAGCAGTACCAAGGCCAAGCGACTTACAACCATCTGGCGCATTATACCACACCCAAGGCGATTGGCTGAGATATTCTAGTTTTTTAGCTACCAACGCCATGGGGTCTCCATTCAGGAATGAAAACTCATTTCCGTCATAAGTAAATCCACCCTCTACGTTATCATCACTAGAGCTATCATCAGGTTTTATATACTCTTTACGTTCTAGCGGTGTACCTAGAATATCCCCTAACATAGCAATGTTGCGGGTATTACTTGGCGCATAATCAAGGATTACAGCATCCGTTTTGTTTGGGAATATCCTTAACGCCCTGCCGATAATTTGAGTGTAGAGGCTATCTGATTGAGTTGGCCTAACCTGATGAATTGCAGATACTTGGGGAACGTCTAGCCCTTCGGTGAACAAAGCACAATTACATAATACCTCATATTCCCCGCCCCTAAACCTTTCCAGAATGGCAGAGCGTTCTTTTTTGTTGGTCTTCCCATCAGCCGCTATTGCTCTTACTCCAGCCTCTTTGAATTTCTCCGCTAAATCATAAGCACCTTGCACCGTTGTAGTATAAGCGAGCGATTGCCGACCATCAACATACTTTTTATGACTTTCTACTACTAGCTCGAAACAGTTATCGGTTTCAAATACCTTACTGAGTTGTTTCTGGTTAAAGTCCCCCATCTGCTTTTTAACACCTTGCAGGCTTATCCCGGTTTGAATACTCAGAAACTTAACCGGTGCTAAAAACCCATTTTCAATCCCGAAACTTATAGTATACTTACCGCTCACTTTTTCGAATACTGTTGACAAACCATCGTCATCAGAGCGTAAAGGCGTAGCGGTTACCCCAAGATGTTTGAGATTTGGATTATCTTTCCGCAACCGTTCATAAAGGTTTTTGTAGGTATTCGCTGTGGAGTGGTGAGCCTCATCAGTAATGATAAAATCAATTTTCCCATAATCGAGAACTTGGCTCACTCTCTTTTCGCTTGCCAGAGTTTGAATGGTTGCTATTATCAAATCACTCTTATACTCATTCTTGTTAGCCATCACGATACCGGCTCTTGAAGCTAAGTAGGGAAAATATTGCTCTAATCGTTCCATTGGTTGGTCAATTAGCTCTTTTCGGTGAGCAATAATAATACCACGTTTATCACTCTTAAGTACTTTATCAAGTAAGGCCGAGAAGATGATAGTTTTACCTAGTCCCGTGGCCGCTACTAATAAAATACTATTGTGAGTTTCCCAATCTGTGGCTATATTGTTTATTGCTTCTGTTTGGTACGGTCTTAATTTCATAAATTTATATTATCACGGTTTAGAGCGTTTAACTTGACGGGAAGCCTACGGGTTGCCTACAATCAGTACTGTTTAGTCCTCTAATTTTGAATTGTAATCTCGTACGTCATCAGGTGACATTGTTCGCCAAGAGCCGTCATAATTCTCTCTGACCACATCATCAGGCAAAAACATTGTTATTCGACCTGCCTCATAAGCAAGTCTAACTATTTTAGTTCCATATGTATCACCATGTACAATCACAGGACAAACCTCGTACGTAAAACCACTGTACCCATCTTTAATCTCAATTGTCGCCCACGCTAAAACCTGATAAAACGAAGCGCTTTCATCCTCAGTACCTTCAAAATGTAAAGTTCGCACCCAACAAGGTACGCTCACATGTGCCATGCTTACTACTTTATGTTTTGTAGTAGCCATAACCCCCCCTAAAACACAAAACGCCCGAACTTACTCACAAGTTGTCACGTATCACTTAAGATACCTTGCTTTCGGTTCAGGCGTGTTTGATTAGTTAAACTTAAGTGATTAACGTGACAAGGATATTATACCATGAACCGATCTATTACTCAAAAACTTATATCCTATATTTTTTTCACAACCGTTTACAACCGTTACAACCAGTTACATGCAAACTGTCGCTATACACAATACATGTTTTAGACTACTTTACATGTAAACGGTTTGAAACGGTTGAAACGGTTGTGATACACATTTAAGTAGAATATAACTCTATATTTATCCAAACTTTTTTACCATTTTTAGATTGTCTTGAAAATCCTAGACTTTCCATCCGTTTATTAAATTTTCTATGTGTCAATTTATTAGGATCATCATAGGAAAAACTCTCATAACTAAAACGCATATCTTTAACAGGTGTGCAGGCTCCAGTTTGTAATATACAGTTTTCTTCTATAAAATCAGGAAAATTGTCAGCCTCTTGGTGGTATGTTTCCGTTACCGCCTTGACGCTTTCGGGTATTTGCAAGCCGTGTTTTTGCCACTCAAGACACCCTGCAATAGACCAATTCAAAGCACCTGATATTTCAGACTGTAATTTCTCGATTAACTCAGTATCTCGTTTATGTTCAAATGGATTATCGGGGTCAGGGTTCTCAACAAATCTATGGATAAATGGAATTAAAATTATTCTTTCCCATATCGCCCCGTCTAAACAATCAATAACGGGCTTAGGGTTTGTGATAAGGAAAATTTGATGTGTAGGCTTCCATTCTTGCGCCTTCTCATATAGTCCCCTGCCAACGATAATGTCCCCCCCCGTTATCAGTTTAATAGTTGCTTCTTTTAGCTTGGCTTGTTTCTCGGTTTCTGACACATACCCAAGTCTTAAGCCTTTCAGTTCCATAAGGAAAGGGGTAGCACCTCCGTTTCTACCAGTATCAATAATTACATCAGAATGTATAGGCTTCATCAATGGTGATAGTATATCTTTTAGAACCGTTACCAGTGTCGATTTTCCATTCCTGCCATCTTCCCCCCAAAATATCGGGAATATATGCTCTGTAGCTAATCCGGCGATTGAGTAACCTATTAACCTCTGTATAAACCTTGCAAGCTCAATATCCCCCCCGAATATCTCAAGTATGAATTGTTCAAACCGTGGGCACTTAGCATGCGGGTCAAAATCTGTACTAGATGCAGTTTTAATATAATCTGATGGATTACCATCTTTAAGCTGTCCAGTCGTTAAGTCAACCGTGCCATTATTCACGCCTAACAGCATGGGGTTATTATCCCAAACCTCCCCCTGAACACCCATAAGAGCCTCTGATAATTCTAATATTCTTTTAGTACGGTTTAACGCTCTTAACTTATTGCATCGCTCCATAAACGACGATGATAATAGTTTTAGTTGGTCTCTTTTTTCTATATCATCCTTGCTAATCTTGCCCCCACCATCCTTAATCCTACCTATTTCTGCACTCTTTGCCGCATATTCTGCATTAAGAGACATTGCCGATAAATGATATTGATTAGAAACCTGTACAATAAACAGAAACTTGATTGTATTTTTATCCGCTTGCCAGTGTACGCCATTCCATATATGCCATCTTTTAGCGGTGTTATCATACACTACACGGTTATGATACAGCTTATCAAAAATATAACTATCGCCTTGTTCGTTTTGATAGTAACAATCCTTAACAAATCCAATATCCAAGGCTGGCAACTGTTCTTTAATACATACCTTCGCAATCTCACCATTTACTGGCATCGGTAAATCATCAACATTATCAAGAGCATAACGAACCGCATGTAGAGCCTTTTCTGTTTGCTCTTCTGTGTAACCTCTTGCCTTGTCTGCTATGCTGAAAAGCTCACTCTTTAGCTGTAACTCAGTTGGCTTTTCTGGCATTGCCATTCACCTCGTTTTTCTTCGTTGGCATACCACCCTTGATTAAAATTCGCCTCATTATCACACTGAGAGATACGTCCTCATTAAATGCTAACTGTCGAAACCATTGCCTTTGAAATGGTAATACCTCAGCAGAAACCACCGGCTTTTTTCTTTGCTTCATTGTTCACTCCGTTGTATAATTTATAAGCTAGAACATTGTACCATACTATAAAGAATAGTCAATCATTGTAGCTTAAGCGTATAGTAAGCGTCAAGCAATATCAAAAAGTATGGTGTATACTTTAGAAGCATTTAATTAAACAAATTAAAGGAGCATCACAGTGACCGAACAAATAGTAAAATATGAAGCAAAAAACATGGTAAAAACAGAGCCACCTAAGTCTTTGAATGAGTTGGTAGAAATGGCTGGTTTTCTTGCAAAATCACGTTTTTGGGGGATGGATGAAAATCAGATAATTAGTTTAATGTTGGTAGCTCAGGCGGATGGTATTCCGGCTGTTAATGCGTTACGAGAATACAGTCTTATCAAGGAGAAACCAAGCATGAAAGCCGAAGCAATGCAGGCAAGGTTTCAACAGCATGGGGGTATTGTTAAATGGTTGGTAGTTTCAGATGTTGAGGTATCCGCCGAGTTTAATCATCCAAGTTCCAGCCCTGTGGTAATTAGCTGGACTATCGAGATGGCACAGCGGGCAGGGTTGGCAAATAAGGACGTATGGAAAAAGTATCCGCTTGACATGTTACGTAGTCGTTGCATTTCCAGAGGTGTCCGCACTTGTTACCCCGGCGTTATTCTTGGGATTTACACGCCGGAAGAGGTTGAATCGTTTAGTGAACCAGTCACTCAATACAATACTGATATTGTGGACGTTACGCCTGCCGGTGAGGTTGTCGCAGTACCAAAAACTAAAAAAACACTTACTCAATCTGACATGATAACCAACTTGTTAGCAAAACATGGATTAAGCGAAGATGAGGCGCTTTATAAAATCAGAGAACTCAGTAATATATCTGATTGGCCCGACGTTGCCCGTTCAGATATAGCAAGTTGGGAGAAAATCGACCAATTGTTATCAGATAACGAATTAACCGACGAAGAAAACGAGGCCATGTAATGTCATATCTTACAACCTACACTCTAACATGTGACACTAACGCCATGATAGAAGAGTTAAGACAAGAAAACGAGGCCGCATCAATAGCATTTAACGAGTTAGGTGAACCATTCGAAAAAATAGGATGGTTCACATGGCGTGAAGACCTGCAAGAGTTCAGCAAAAAACACCCCGACGATTTATTTATTCTGGAGGGTGACGGTGAAGACACAAGCGACTTATGGAAATGTTACTTTAAGAATGGTAAATCTCAAAAGGCATGGGCCAAAATCACCTATGATGAATTTGATCCTGAGCAACTAATCGAATTTGAGGACAAGCCGCCGTTTTAGCGTAGGCTTACCGTCAAGTTAAACGATTAAAAGCATGATATAGTAATCTCAATTCACCACCTCACCTCAATTAAAACTTACCTAAGCCATAAGAATACAAGCGGGGTGGGGTGGTGAATAATGAGGACAATGAAATGAAATACGATACTCAACAAATTAACGAACTTGAGCGGATTGAGGATTATATAGGTAAGTTTATAGACTTGAAACGGACTGGTAAAAACTTAAAGGGTTGCTGTCCGTTCCATAACAGCGCATCAGGTGAAAGTTTTGTTGTATTTCCTGAGACACAATCATGGCATTGTTATGGTGCGTGTCATGAGAGTGGTGATAGGATTAAATTCCACATGAAAAAGTTCAATCTTGAATTTAAAGATGCTTGCAAGGATTTGAGCAACGGGCATACCTTATCTGAGGATTACAAGCCCAAACCCACCCCAAAACGTCCCAAAATCAATGAGAGCTTCTACCCCGCTAAAGAGGATTATGATAATGCAGAAAACGCAACGGGTAACGCATACACAGAACTCAAAAAAATCCCTGTTGAGATTTTGCAAGAGTTGAAAGCTAAACAGGTTGACGATAAGATTTTAATCCCAATGTTTGGCGGTGGGAAAATCAAAGGCTTTCAAGATATACAGTCAAGCCGTGATTGGGGTGCTGAGAAAATTACACGTGGTAATACGGGTTCTGCGATACTCGGCAAACTTAAAAATGGCGTTCCGATTTTATTAGGTGAAGGTATCGCAACTTGCGCCAGTGCCTACATTGCAACAGAGAAAAATTTACCCGTGGTAATCGCTTTTAACTCAGGTCGGTTGGCTTTAGTAGCGAAGGTGCTACGAAAACGATACGCCGATAGTGAGATATATATCTTGACTGATTTAGATAAAAGCATGACGGGCCAAAACATGTCAATAGATATATCTGAAAATGTTGACAATGTTTACCCCATCATGCCGTCTAATAATTTGCACGGTATGAAATCTTTTGATTTCTCTGACTTGCATCTAAAATACGGTTTAGATACCGTTGGTGAGGTAATCAACAATACAATCACTAAGCCCCCATGTGGTAGCGGACAATGTAAACCTGACGGAATATCAAAGGTTATGGTTGGTGGGAAACTACAGTGTTTGAATTGTGATAAATCTTATAAAGAAATCCCGTACGGGGTGAATATATTAAATCGAAGGTATGAAGAGTAATGAAAGACTTAATAGAAAAAATATTACACGATCATGGCGTAAAACTTTACGTTTCAGGTTTTGCCACAGGCGACTTGCCAGTAAGTACAAATATAGAAGTCAAAAGCGGCAGGTATTTAGTTCAGGTAGGAGATGACGAAAGCGAGGTTGCGCTATTTATATCTAATTGTCTTAATGATGATGGGGAATGGGAACACATAAAAAAGGTATCCACATGTGCCATAACCAATGAAGAAACGCTATGCCGTTTGGTATCTATTAGAATTGGCTCTCTGTATTATCCAAGTGAGAATAAATGCTTATTTAACAATGCGGATAAAAGAGTATCTGTTTTTGGGTCAACCGGTACGATTGTGGGAAGTGTAGGCAGTCAATTAGATGTATCACTGTGGAAATATAAAATAAAATTTGACAACGGCGATGTAGGAATGGCGTTTAACTGGCAAGTAAGGGATAGTTAATATGCTTAATCGAGATTACAGGGAGATTGATAATGGATTTTGATTTAAGAGTAATATTATCCGCTTTGGGATTTGTACAAGGAACTGGCTTTAATGGTGAAGTGTGGACAAATCCTGATGATGAATGGATGACGCAAGTGTGGGCTTGCTTGAAAGGTAAAATGGATAACAACAATAGATGGTATGATGCGAGAGGCCACTTTGACCTCGCTGACTTCGCCGATTTTTATAAGTGGTTGGGGTCTGTTTCTGCAAAAGATCATTACTCTAGTGAGGCGTTTGAGCGATGAAACGTAAATCATACAGTAACGCTAAATATTGCCTTGTAATCAAGGGCAAAGTTAAGCCATTCAAAACCAAAGCCACCGCTAAGGATTACGCCATTAACAATAAGGTTGACGTGGTACATATATTTGATAGTGGCAAAGAAGCGTATAGATACATTGAACTTATTGAGATGGTGGCGACTAATGAAATAAAAGGTTTAGAATTACAGCCTAAATTTACACTATCGGAAAAGTTCACTGACTGGTACACGGGCAAAAAACACCGTGCCATTACTTATAAAGCAGATTTCAAATACTATAATAACCTAAAATCTCAATGGTTTGTAGAAGAGGTGAAGGGATATAAAACCCGTGAATTCAGGCGAACAGAGAAACTATTCAGTAAAATGTCTGAGGGCTTAGGAGTAGCGTATATTATTACGTGAGGACAACCAATGAAACCAAAATACAGAATTCAAGAAATGATGATACCGATAAACGGAGACTACCCCGCCGTCATAGTCAAAGCGTTTTTTCGAGAGGGTAGCCCGTTATGTGTTCATGAAGCTATAAATAATAGCGGTTGGGTGATAACGGAAATAGCAACAAAACGAAAAGTTGGCACTAATTATACAGCAACTGGTTATTTTCAAACAAGCGAACAGGCCCGACAGTGTGAATTAGTTATAGCGCCGTGGTTTGATAACGGGCAGGCAGAGAGCAATAAACATGCGATTTTAGAGGCAATTAAACGTCACTTGGGCAATAATCCCCTAGACGATCATGTCCCCTTTGTGCCTCCTCCAAACAGTAGTTATATGTTATATCCGAATGATTGCGACGACGACGATACTAGCGAGGAGTTTGGTTTGTGAGTTAGTTTACAGAGTAAAAAAATGCAAAGATACGGTTATTCTGTAAACGCTTGGTATACCCTCCCCGCCGCCGATGGGGTGACGGGGAGGGATTAACTACAGCGTTGGGTAATCGTAGGCTTTCCGTCAAGTACGGATTAAAAAACCATGATAAGATGAACCTATCTTAAAGCAGTCAAGGACTTAAACATTATGACCAACTACACCGTAGCAAATTTCGCCAGACTAACAATAAAACTAACCCTCGCACAAAAGTTTCAACTAGCGATAAAAACCTTTTCGGTCACCGAGTTAAAAGCGTTGGTTTTGAAATCAGAGCGCAAAACGTTCCGAATTATTGAGCGTAAATCATCAATGATTACTCAAGACAAGCCGTTTCATAACTTACATCTGGAATACAAGCCAAAACAAGGCCCTGTTATTCGCTCACTACCTTTGGCGGTTGTCACGAGAAAGACCGTCGTTAGCTCTAGTTATATGGATGGCTACAGTATTGAGTTAGCCCCTGATTTTCATATCAACTATGATAAATGGCTTGATAATTGGGGAGATACTCGATTTCGTAGACTATATAAAAATGCGGAAAATGATAGTTTCAATGGTGGAGTAGAGATTGACTTTCCTACCGCTAAAAAGCGAATGATTGAATGGGGGAATAAATACCCTAACCAACGAAATAACGTTAATGAGATGGATTTATTTTGGCAGCTGTTTCGGTCTGAAATGACTGATCGTTATGGTAAACTGGTAACAATCGAGGCACTAACAAAGGATGGGATGAAATGGAAATAGGACTAACCAACAAGATAATTGAGATATATCCTAACCTAGATAGTGAGATACTCTACTATTTAAGTAAGCATCTTATAGGAAAATGGCCGCAATTGAACACAACAACTGAGTTAAGATTAGTAAATTTATATCAATTAGCATTCAATTATCCTTTTGACCCACCTACACCAATCGTTGGCAATCGCACATTAAAACCAACTAAGGGGATTAAGGCGAAAATTGCCCGAATTGCTTATGAGTTTTATAAACATGATAGGTTGGAATGTTTAGGGTTTTACGAAGAGCCTACACTTAACGAAGACAATTTTTATACAAGAACTATAGAATTAGAATTACTGAATATACGACAACCGAACAATAACCTGCATGGTTATTTTGGATATGAGCCACTAACTGACACGCTTTATATTAAACAGTTAGAGGATGGGATGAAATGGAAATAGAACTAGATAAAAATAATATTGATCTGTGGATAGACGGACTGATTTTAGAGCCTCCGTTATCGCCACTGCAACTCGCATGTGTTCAGCAAGTGCTAAAAACGCCTAATAATTTCGCAACTTATGACAATCTACTGAGTTATTTATATGGTACTACAAAACGAGTTACGATGCGTTTTGATTCGTTAGTACGTCGTATTAACGAAAGAGTACCAAATCTGATAAAACGCAAGAGAGGGCACGGGGTGTATATAAATAAGGCAGGTCAACATGGGAATTAAGCCAGATCAATGGATACATAGAAATATAGCACACGGTTTAATTCATCCGTGTCTACCAAGTCAGCTAAACGGCATAAGTCATGGCGTGTCAAGCTATGGCTATGATGCGAGGCTAGATAGTGAGGTTAGAATGTTTTGTAACGCCTTTGGTGTAATTGACCCAAAAAACTTTAATGAAGACTTACTAACGAGTTTGCCAATAGAGGTTGGTGTTAATGATAAGTATGTTATATTGCCTCCTTACGGTTTTGCTCTGGCTACTACAATAGAAACATTCTCGATACCGTCCAATTGCGTCGGCATTGTAACGAACAAAAGCACGTACAACCGTTGCGGGCTGGTGATGGGAGTGGCAATTCTCGAACCTGAATGGGTTGGACAGATTACCTTAGAATTAAGCAATAAAACACCCCTGCCGCTACGGTTATACATTGGTGAGGGAATATGCCAAGTTGTATTTTTAGAAGCATCTGAGGACGACCAGTGCAGACAAACATACGCCGATAAAAAGGGAAAATATCAAGGACAGACTGGCGTAACCACAGCGAAGGTAAAATAAGACTAAAACGCAAGAGAGGGCACGGAGTATATATTGATAATGACAAAACACTATGAGATTTTTGAGTTAAGCAAAAGAGGGCGTTTGCGTATGCCTACTGAGTGTTCGTATGGTGTCAAAGGCTCCTTATTCGGATGGAATGAATACGAAACGAAACAAGCCGCATATGATGATATAGAAAAATTAGGGCTTGTAGGAGAAGTCTATATTGTTTTAGAGGTTGTAATAAAGGAGAATAGAGATGGTTGACATAAAAAAGTATAACATCAAACGAGTGGTTATTAAGGACGTGGGAAACGATTGGGGAGAGCCTCGTTTTTCAAAAGCTGAGGTTATCAGATGTGTGTACGACATGGGGTCGTCTTGGTTAGCTATCAACGAGAATTCAAATATTGATACTGCAACGCCGCATGTCATTAGCAAGGATGATTGTGAACGAATATGAGAAATATCAGTTTTAGCAAAACAATACCACAATTCAAAGCGAGAACTAAAACCGTTACACGTCGTATCGGTTGGGAGTTCCTCAGACCCGGTGATTTACTGATGGCTATAGAAAAGGGCCAAGGGTTAAAGAAGGGGGGAAAGGTTGTCAAGTTAGGGCCTATTAGAATTTTGAAAGCATTTAGAACGCCGCTTAGTCTTATTGACCAGCAAGATGTTATCAGGGAAGGCTTCCCTGATATGTCACCTGATGAGTTTGTGGCGTTTTTTTGTAAAGCTATGCGATGCCAGCCGGATAAAATCGTGACAAGAATTAGATTTGAATATGTAGAGACTGTTTAGATGCAATATCGTACAATGGCAGATTTTGAATTTTGGCACATGGAGCCGTTATTCGATTGTTATCGGGAGATAAAACAAATGGAAAATCAAGAATTAAACTTAGAACCAAAAACGCCGCAGGACTTTTTGAACAATGCTATTTATGTAAAAGCTAATCATTTAGCTTTACAGTATGAAGTAGAAGAAATCACAGAGGATGAGATTGAGGCGGCAACAGAAGAAATTAGATGCGGTTATGATGTAGAAACAGGACTGGATGCTTCTGAAATTGTAAGGAATTGGGTAACATATTTTATCGTTACACATGTTGCTAAACTGATACAAGGTCGGTGGGTTGGCTGGCTATATTGCAACACAACCGACGAATACCAAGATAGTGCTAACTCGTATGACTGGCTTGGGAACGCTCACTTCTTAGATGTTGAGGAACGAATACAGACAGTTCAAATCTTTAGCCGTCAGCCAAGCGTAGAGCAAGCGTCAAGCACTACGGAATAAAGCATGATAAGATGGATTATGAAATGATAAACAAACACCAACAAGCAAAACTAAAAGTCGCTCAAATCATCCGTAGTACTCAGCAATGGCCCAACGCAGTGGCTACCTTACAGCTTTGGGGCTACCGATGGAACGGGAACGAGTGGCGACAATCAGAGCCAAACGGCGGTTTATACGGAGTTTGCCAGTCATGTTGGTTGAAAGCTGGTGAAGTTCATTCTGTCTTAAATGGCAAGTGGGTTTGTATGGCTTGTGATGATATTGATGAAGGTAAAAGGGAAAATTAATGCCAAAACTAAGAAAGTTTACCTTTTGTAAAGGTAAATATAAAGATTTAGATACATACAGGATAGGATGGGTGGGCGTCTTGCCAATTAGAACCTTTGATGGTTATGAGTTTCTATTCCGTCATCAATCACCATTCAAAGATTTTCTAGGTAATCGTCTGAAATCAGGGACAGATTACTATGTGAAAAAGGAGAACTAGTGGATAACTGCTGTCCGTTTTGCGGATACGAGGGCGAAGTATTAACAAAAGAATATACTAACAAAACGTATTCTATACAATGCCCGAAATGTTGGGCGACGGGGCCAATCTCTGAGTTTGAGAACCTCGCATGGGAAGGTTGGAAACATCGGCATGGAAAGGGCGTAATATGGAGCGTTGACGAAAAACTACCGGATAAGAAAGGCAACTATCTTGTGATTTTAGCCACAAATGAATGGAATTGGAAAACGTTTGACGGTGAAAGATTTGTACTTTGTGACGTTATCAAATGGGTTGATTTGCCTGAAATAACAGAGTAACAAATACCGACAGTCAGCATGTGGTGTAAATGCTTAGACAGCAAAGTAGTTGTCTGGATTGCGAGAGGCTAGGCGGTAGCCCGTCGATAAGTGGCTCGTATATTTAATCTTCCAAAAAGATTGACGGGAGTCCGATTCCCCCACTGTCGAATAGCGAAACTAAGTAGGTTAGCTACCTGCTAAAGTCGTTAAGCGTGGGGTGCATACCTCACACGCAAAACCCCCTTTCACGAGGCCAGCCATTAATTTCTATTGGGGGTTGAGGGCTGGTCAGGGCTGTAGTTTAATTGGTAGAACGCCGTTGTATACGGTAGTGTGGGGTCGATACCCATCAGCCTAAATAGATTACCCCCCTTTGGTGGTTTAGCGAGTGGCTAAATCATCATCGGGGTTAGCTAAAAAGCAGGGTATCATAGATACGATACCCTGCTTTAATCAAATTAGAGGATGTGATTATGTTAGAAAATACCAACGGGGTAACAATTAAAGAGTTAATCGAGTGGCTTCAACAGTTACCGAACAATAACGGTACTGTTTGGGTGGGGGATAGTGAGGGCTACTCTAATGAGTGTGTTGAAGTTTGGATGTTAAATCAACGAGAGACATCTTGTGATGTACTACTTAGTATTAGAGTTGTGGAGCAAGAATAATGGGACGAATATTGATTTTGCTAGGGCGGGGTTAATTATGGACTTAGAAAACTTAAAAATTCAGCGAAAAACACATATACAAGCAATCAAAAACGCAATTGAGAAAAAAGAAGCAATTGAACAACAGATTGCTGACAAACTTTGCCCGTTTAAGATTGGGGATACAGTCAAATATGCAGGCGCACAGGATAGTAAAGACAATGTGATTGTTGTTGGTTGTGAGTATTACAGTGATACTCAATGTTCTATTTTTGTTGCAAGAATAAAAAAGAATGGAAAGGCGTACAAAGAGAGAAACAAAGCATGGGGGCAACTCAAGTTAGTTGAGTAGAAAAATGATACACTATAATTCTAAACTATTTCAATTTGTGAAATCAGACGGGTTATTTTGGATGAGGCTTTTTAGAACTTACGGCTTTGCTATAAAAGACACACGTAAACACCCCAAACTCTTTTCTGAAAAGCAAGGATTTCATTATCAATTCACATTAAATACTTTCCATTTTAGACTATTAAAATGAGTAGAAAGCGAAAAGCGCCTCAACAAGGGATTGAGGCGCTCAAGGCAAAGGAGAGAATAAATAATGGGGCAAGAATACAATAAAATCATTATAGCATTGTTTGCGACGGTTGTCTACCTTTACCTTGCCCCAATTAAATTTTATGTCGAATTGTGGGCTAATCTCGGCGCAATCGCTATCACCATCGCCATACCTTTAGCGGTGGCTTGGGCCTTTGCCATCCCATTCATTAAAGCGTTCTATCACTATCAAGACCGTGAACGAGACTGGCAAGAACGGCAAGTTGAGTTAGTGATTAAAAGGGAGAAAGTGCGAGGCTCTAAATCTCCGATACTTGAAAGCAACCCCCCAACTTTGCTGGCAGATAACGACCCACAAATCGAGATTAACAACGACTGGCTTAATACCTTTTGCCTTCCGTCTCACAATCCCCACATCGCTGTTTTTGGCGGTACAGGAGACGGTAAGACGACGCTAATTCAGTTAATGGTATGGTTGCTACAAAAACCCCACAAATCAGCAGGCTACCACATCTATGACCCGCACAACGAAGCAGATAAATGGTTTACAAAAGTGGTTTCTGATGATTTGGGTTATGCCGAGAACTTTGCACATTATGCCGTGGATGTGTTGCAAAAACGCAAAGAGCAAAAGCCTGATTATATCGACATCTTAATAGCTTCTGAAATTGGCGAATACTCAAATACTAAATTCAGTAAAATCATTGAACCAGTCGCCACGGCTGGCAGAAAGTATGGCGAAGTGTTGATTATGGATAATCAGGGTTTTACTAAATCAAGTTGTGGTTTTGACCCTCAACAGTTATCTAACTTTGGTAAAATCTTTATGGGGGATTGCGCTTTTGATGCAATGAGCCATGCTATATTTTCGCAACGGTCAAACAAGCAACATAAAAAGATATGGCAAGAGCAATTAACCAAACTCGCTAGTCAAAATCGAGGTAAAGCGGTAAGTGACCCTGACCGAACTAGATACGGGTTAGCCGTGCCCACGGTTGGCATGCCGTTCGTTTTTGAGCTAGACAGCATAGACGTGGAGGCTTTGGAGTTTGAACAGAAGGCAGATATAAACCAGTTGTTTCTTTTGCCACCAAAAGAACAGACAGACCTTGAGGTTTTGACGGCAAATAGTGATAAGATTAAACGTAAAAAAGGCGTGATTACTCAAGCATCGGTAGGTGATATTTTGGGGATACCAAACGCTGGCAGTTATCGGGGCAGGATATTAAACGTGATAAAGGAGTATGAACAATGATAGAAATAACAACAGAGGGCATGACAGCTACACAATGTTTGATGGCGTATGCGTTACGGTTTGCGGTCTCGGATAGTGTGGATAATGAGAGCTATGAGGTTAGTTTTCTCGAAACTAACTTAACATCTGATAACGTGGACAGTGTTTTTCAAAGAGCCATAAGTATAGAAGACGATTCAGACTTTTATTACTTATCCATCAGAGACCAAGGTATACCAAGCGAAGTTAAACCTAAAGAAACATCTCGACATTATGAGGTTGAGGAGTATGTGATTGATATTCATGGCGACGGGTCGGTTTTGGTCGGTTTTCCTTACTGGTTCGGAGGTGGGAAGCACGGAAACGCAAGCCAGATTGATTTTTTTGATGATGCTTATTTTGTGGTAAAAACGCAAGAGATTAAGGTTGTTAATATTTATCAACGATTAAAAGCTAAATTCGGAGAACAATAAACACCTACTACTACCCTACTACTACCCCCACAGCGGCCTGTATAGGGGCTGTAGAGGGTAGTAGTAGAGTTGTTATGAAGAGTTATGAACTGGGGTTATGAAGAGTTATGAACACAATCAATTTAACGATAGACAAGAACCGGAGACTGATAAGCATAGACGACCAAGTGCTACAACTCAGCAAAAAACAATATCGGCTGATGGTGTTACTAGCTGATGGGGCCGTCAGCTACGGTGAACTGTGGCAAGAACTAGATTATCACAGCAAATCAGGCTTTAATAGCTTATTGCATCGCACAATAAATAAAACAGGAACAGGCGTATTCCGCCAAGCGAGAGGGTGGGGTCTGAGCTACAGTAAAAGCGTGATTGTGAGTGTGAAGGAATAAACAATGACAAACTATCATATCGGGATTAAACCCGTCTGGGCAAACGCTTACAGTGTGCCGCATTGTTGGGGCTATGAGGGGATGACCAAAAACACAGTAACTCATGTTGTTTTTGATGAACCATTTGAGGCAGGCCGCTTAAAGCGGGCCAAAGGTGAATATTTATGCAGTCAGTCGAAAGGAGACGGCAAATACTTACCACGAAACAACAAGGTATTCAAAGAAATTACTTGTAAGAAGTGTTTTAAGATGGCTTTGAGACTAGGAATTATAATAGCGTAGGGTAATCGTAGGCTTGCCGTCAAGTACGGATTAGAAAAGCATGGTAGAATGAGCCTATCTTAGGAAGTCAAGGACTTAAATGATGATTAACACACCTATCAAAGCTATCACTATCGGCGCTCAAATTGTAGTAAAGAGTGTTAAGTATACTGTAATCCACACTACGCCACACACAATAACGTTGAAACGAAAAAGCGGTCGCAAGCATTACAAAGCGGCTTACACCAAAACCGAAAATCAATATTACCTCCTAGGGTTGCCGAGATGACCATCAAACAATTTTACGCCATCATCACTCAGGCGGGCCACAACGCTAACCATTTCAGTGTAGCCCGTGGCAGTCGCTCACTCTCGGTAATCTATGAGCGACGACGATTTAACACGGTTGGGCTGTCTCAACAAGTAATCAATTCTATAATGTCACTATTCGCTGATAGTCGATTAACCGATTGGAACGAAATAATTATACCGGTGGGAACATAACAAATGGACATGGAAAATCTCGCAAAACAATTGAATAATTTAACGATTGGGAATATTCCTGTTAATACAAAAGCTGAATATCTAAAAAAGTCAGATAGCGTCTCTTTGCAATTAGCTGGTGGTAGATATACGCTCGCAGAATATGAAAAGCATATTTTTTGCTCAAAAGATGGACGGTTTTGTCTTTTGCCGCTAACGTCTGCGACGGCATTATCAATAGTAATGAAACTTTGGGAGAAAAATAATGACTAAAACAATGTTCGCAGTAGGCAAAGTCAACAATGGCAAGATTGAATATCGACAACCAAGCATAGCCGCTACAATTCGAGAAGCGTTAAAGGGCCTCGTAGGTCACGAGGGTCTGATTAACCATAGCCCGCTAAAAGAGGGGCAAGTAATCACAAACGGGCATAGGACTTGTAGGATTACTAAATTAGTTTGGGATGAGAAAAAGGCGCAAATTTACGCCCGAACCAAGAACGTCAACGCCGCTGGCAATCCGGCTGGTAATCCCCGATTGACAGGGTACAGGCCGGTTAATGACTTGGTAAAAGAGGGGTGGGGGTGTGTGGAATGACACTAGTTATAGAGCCTAGGCAGTGGGCAGAACCTCACCCCATTAAGGGCGTTTTAATAGTCGATGATGAGATAGACAGAGCAATTCTTACAGATATTGTTACATTTAGGCGTTTTATATTAGGAGTTAATATTTTTAACACACCTACCAATATTACGATTGATCTACAAACACCCAACGGTGAAACGATCTACGAATATACAGACAAAAACGCTTTTGTGTTTTGGGAGCAATTGGCAGAGATGGTTTCCAGAGAAGTTAAAATAAAAATGCTTAAATTTTCAGAGCGCTTGAAGGAGAAAAATGACGACAATTAAAATTGAAGCGCCAGCAATAGACGGTATTTTTTTTGCACACAGAGACGACGACGATACGAGATATGGCACATTAACTGATGTAAAAACACTTAATCGTTTTACTTTAAGAATAAGATACAACAATGACGACACGTTAAAAGTTTGGTTAGACGTTTATGGCGCTGTTTATGGTAGGGCCTCTCCTTTGTGTACATGGCATAAAGGAGAGGCTGAGGACTTTTGGCTAGGGTTAAGAAAAATGGTTGACGAAAGAACAAGTGAAAAAATGCAACGATGGTATAGTCTAGCTTCGGACCGCAAAGTTTAGAACTAAAAAAGAGCCTCCTAGGAGGCTCTTTTTGGTTTAACGTTCTAGTACCGTATACGACCCGTCCAACTCAGCTGTTACGTTAGCCGTTCCTGAATTGTTAGCAATCATCAGTTTGATATAATCGTTCTCATCCATCGTTACGCCCGCCGTGAAGCTGAAAAACGCAACGTTTCGCCCACCAGCTAAACTGTTGACGGGCCTTAGTTGCGAGTAGACATCAACAAAGCCAGCAATACTATTATCCCACCTCACCACCTTTAAGACTAATTCGTCGTTTGATGTTCCATCAATAGTAAAATCTCCGAATATTCTGAACTCTCTGGGGTTTTTACCGAGATGGCGCAGTTGCCCGTTGGCGAATACATCAAAATGCTGTAAATCGGTAGCGGCAAAAGTTCCTAGCAAGTCCTCGAATTGGGCCATTGTATCAATTTCGGTTTCAATCTCAACGGTTGTTGTCTGCACACCACCAACAAAGGTATTCATTACTCCTTGATTTCTCCACCAGTCTGATGATAAATCGCCAGATGCAATATTAGGTAAGATTGTGGCATCCTCCGCATCGCTTACGCCGTTTCTGGTAAAAATAGCGCCGTGAATTTGAAAGGTAGAAGGGTTAGGAAAGTTTGATGGGGCGAAGTCGGTAAAAGGGGCAAGCGTCCCCATATCGGCGTTTATGTCGGTTAAAAATCGACTTTCCATCATGAAACCAGCGCCCGCTTTGAATAACGGTTCAGTCATGGCGTTGTCGATATTTCTAACAATACTAGTCGTAATCCGATAACCACCGACCCAAATGCCGACCAACTCTAAAGACGGTTGTCCCCCAAATCTCCCCGTCCCAAATTCCAACCCTTGCCGATAATTATCAATTTTGCCGAGACTGGTACAATTATTGTAGTTGATGCGGGCAAATTCAAACGCTTCAAAGCCAGTGTCTGAAACCAAATCGTAAACCTGACTATTTGCTCCAGTGACTTCTATGGCATAATCAGCCCCTAGGATGTTACCACTCCCACCCACTGGACTTGTGAACATGGTATAATTTGGAGCGCTTGACGTTAATTTACTAATATCAAAATCAAAACCACGAATATTTAAGCCACCGACAGGGGCAACAATAGGCATGGCTCCAAGATCAACTGTCCCATCCAACCAGTACTCAATATCTGATCGTGCATTTTCAAAGTCAGCCGCTGTCTTAACAACCTTTATTGAATCAAAGTTGACAAAACTTGAGGCCGTCATTGCCGTTACTATTCGTTCCCTAAAATTTGCTGATAAATCTGGTGTAATTTGGCTTAATCGTTCCCATTGCTGTGCTTGTTCACGTGTCCAATTTCTCATTTAACTCTCCTGAATTACTAATGAAGCGTAGTAAGTTTCGTTAATTGATGACATATTCTGAACTGCTAGTATAAACTCATCCGCCGTCCCGTCAATCGCAACGCCGGGGCGAATAGTTGAAATGGTGGCAGGGGTGACAATGTCGCTGGCCTTATTCCCGTACCCGCTGATTAGCTGAAACCCACCGCTTAGAGTATTCACGTTAGTCCGACTAATATCATACTCAATAGCGGCATCCGATAGTGTCACCCATGACACTGCGTCAACGCCCGCTATAGTTGGATTGACTATTAAAACCCATCTAAAATCGGCGTTTGAAGTACAAATAATGGATGCCTTGATTGTGTTGATTGTTGCCCCTTCCCACCCCGAACGCAATCGAAACGAGAGTAACGGGTGTATACTGGTATTATTTCCAGTTGAAAACGAGGTTGTGCCACGGTCTATGGCCCTAGTTTGGCCCGCCTCTTGTTGTCCGCCCGCACTCTTCACTACACAGCAAATTGTATCTAGTTCCGATATTCCGCCCGTCCCATCGTTTTCTATGCTATACCGAATTGGAAGATTTGGGGATTGCATATAGACATCCGTGTACGTGGTATTAGCATGGTGTTCCGCATGGGCGTAAACAGGCAGGCCGTCAAGCTGAAAACCGAACCGAACCGAACCAACGCCCAACCATTCCATATCAAAAATGAATATTTGAACTTTGGTAAAGTCCATAGTGTAACCACTATCAGCCCAAGCTACTCCGTTGAACGTCCAATCTGCAATGGCTATTTTTCTATCAACTCCATTTTTACGGATGCCAAAATAGAAGTCGTCTGAGGCTTCAAAGAATATACCATTATCATCCTCAAAATAACCAACCTGTTTAGTTATTCCGCTTTCCTTATCGTTTATATTACCAGTGATGGCGATTTCTTGAGACTTGCCCGGCTGGTAGTTCAGACATCTAAACGACTGCCTCACTCGTTTTCCCGCCGTCAGGTTAGCAACAGCTAACACAGACTTAGCATCCGCTATAACGAACGTGCTAGACGTGCCAGAGCCACTGGTTTCTTGGTCGTCAAAGTGAAGAGGTAAGTTATCGTGTATCTGTTTGGCATCAAATAAAGTAAATGGATTAGATACTTTTAAGTTGCCAAAGGCATCCAACATAGTTATATTTGCTGTGAAAATTGAGTTTTCGGTGTATGACATAGTTTATATCCTTTGTAGCGTAGGGTAAACGTAGGGTAATCGTATAGTTTCCGTCAAGTACGGATTGAAAATGCATGGTATTATGATATTTAGAAATTAGTTCCTAGTGGCTTCACCACCCACTAGCACAACTAAATAGCCTGCCCTTTGGGGAGAGGCGGAGGCACGACCGAAAGGTCTCACCCGGCTCTATGAACCAAAGGGATGAACAGGATAAGGGCCAATACATAAGCTGACAAAGTCAGCTAAACTTTTTTCTACACTGGGAGGTGTAATATGGAATTTGTAAAAAATCAAGTCGTGGTAAATCTGGGAATGGAAGTTTCTCAAGTGGTCGAAATCCGAAAAGATGGCGATTTAATCCTAACTGATGGCGATGTTAGATGGCTGGCTTGCTCAACTAAAACCCGTCCAGCAACTAAGGATGAGGCTTTATTCTCAGGGGTGTCAGTTAATCCTGAGCTTTTAACAGAAGAAACCTTTGGAGGAGAAAACGAGAACAACCGTTTTATGCTCCAAACGTTCCTAAATCGGTGGGGTACTGTTGAGTACTTCGTAAAAGATGCTTTATACTGTGATGCTCTCGGTTACAGCGAAATCCGATGGCAGGCCGATTGTAGGAAAACCGCAATCTTAAACGCCATGATGGATACTCACGATATTGATTGCGAAGGCGACAGATTGGAATGGTAAGAAAAATACAAGTTGGCAGACCTTAAAAAAACTGCCAGCCAACTAACTAAACGGAGATCAAAATGTTAAATTATCAAACTAATAGAACTATGATAGACAGTAAAATCAGGAATTTAGCATCATTGCCGGGTGGGTTACGATGTAAGTATCTCGTGACGTTAAAAGGCGAAAATGATACTCTTATCGCCAAGCAATGGAAACGGAAGTTGCCAATAGCAAAAGCTAACCAAGTGATAATTAAATTCTAAAACGTTTTACAAAACAATCCAATCTGTCCCATCACAATGAACCTGTCGGCTAGTCCATTGTTTGGAGATTATCAAAGTAGCGCCGCCGTTTATTGTGCCACTATCGGGCGTTAAGGTCACTAGATTAACCGAACTATCAATTTTAACTATGTTGTAGAATTGGCGTATGTTCGCCGTCGTCAGGGTGACAACTATGTCCCCCGTCGTTGCGTCACATTTAACCGTGTAATCATCGGTCAAAAGTGTTTCTGATACTGTGATAGTTCGGATATTTAGAGTAACGGTACTCGGTACAATACCGGCTATTTCATTCTGAATAACCGTGACAGCGCTCTCAAGACTAAGCACCCTTGCCGTTAGCGATGCTATCAACCCTAAAACGTAATCAAACGCAGACTGCACGGTAAACGAAGCGCCGTTAATCCCCACGATCTCAGACTGTTGAGGTTGGGCGAAGTTGCGCCGGTTGGCGGCTGATTTCTCTAGTGATTTAATTCGTTTGACAACGTCTAATTCAAAGCTCATAAGATTATTACCGTAGGGTAATCGTATAGTTCCCGTAGGGTTAGCGTCAAGTACGATAGTGGAAAGTAGGTTATACTGTAGTCAGTTCCAAATTAACCAGTAACAGGAGAAACAAAATGGCTCCAGACATCTTAGCTTTACTTATAAAGTTTCCAAGCAGAAAAGTTATAAAAACTATGTCGCCCGAACTTGGCGATCTAATAGAAGAATCTCAATCAGATAATGGTGTCGCCATTGTTGTGAAAAAAACAAGATGCACTATTGTAATTCAATATGTTCAATATGGTGTAACATGCACATATCGCTATAGTCATTTGTCACATTTGCCCGTTTTTGCAAAAGGTTATAAGCCCCAAAGAAGCAACTAATTATGTCACGGAGATTAAAATGACTAACTTAAATACTAAATTACACCAAGCGCAAGCAATGCAAACCAATCGGGAGGCTAAAATATAATGTCACGTAAGCGAATTTACATGCCACAAACAAGAATAGATCATTATGAAGATAAAATCGCCATGCGATTATTTGGGAAGGGTATAGATAGTGCAAAAGATATTTTTTCATTTTTACAATTTAATCAGGAAAATGAAAAACGAATTTTATCCGGTTTCATGTCTACTTTTTGGCGGATAACGGAAGAACACATTAAGGATTTTACCATTAACGGGAAAATTGATAGTCGTTACCAAGTCGCTCCTTATGCTGGACATTTCGGGGTAAAATATTGCGTACACGATACTGATACCGGTATTTTTCATACTGCCAAATTAAGTAATAATAATTTGGAGATTACTGGAATAATGAGGCTGATGTAATCTAATGGAGACAATAAAAATGAATTTCTACAATCTCTTGATTAAAGAACCATACAAGCAAATTCACAAGTGGCATAATGGAGAAATACAGCGGCTAATAACAGAGTGTGAGCAATTCACGTTTGAGCGCTTATTAGACCAGCTAACTCACGAATTTTGTGACGGATATCCCATGACAGTTTCTGATAAGTTTGAGCAATTAAAACTTGATATAGAAAAAGAAGCGCGTATCAAGTTTTTTGCTACAATGGTAGCGATAGATAGAAAATTAACTTAACACCGAAGCCGTAAGCACAGGAGGCCCAAAATCACCGCCCCTGATTTTCAACTCTTCGGTATCAGCTATCCACTTGTTACCGCCTAACTCAACCGCAAAAGTCGAGAAACGTAGGGCAAAATCGGACGTGCTTTCAATATTGAAAAAGAACGCCGTCCCTTTTTGCTCTGCTAAATCGGCAAGGTCGGTCAACACATCAAAGAGCGGGCGATAACGGATGTCCTCGATTGTAACAATCGGGGCCTTGCTCAAATCATTAGCCACCGATAAGCGAGGTACAGACCTCTCATCTATCGTCATGGCGTTCCGTGCTAGTAGTTTAGCAAGGTCATCCGCATGGCCTGTGAGTGGGCCAACGTCTAAGACGATCCTGTCCTCTAGCAGGCTGTTTAAGCCTCTGAACTGTAACTCCGCCTCGTTCTCATCCAATGTCACCCGCTTTAGTCGCCACAGTTCAGTTTGCCAGCTTGGTACATCTAGCACCGCCAAGCTGTTGTTTTCAAACTCGGTAGCCATCAGTGGCAATTCAAAAACCTCACCAAACTTGAGGGCATTATTAAAATCTGCGCTCTGCGTTGGTCGGGTTTTATTCTTGCTAATGATCGTCAATCCCGCCTCGGTTAGGGTCGTTTCGTCTGAACTATCAGCAGATGTGAATATCTCAGCACGGCCTAAGATTGCCGTAGTGTCAAGGTCAATATCTTCAACCGTGAACTGGCTACGCTCAGAGCCAAAGCCAGAGCCACCGACAAACGCCACGTTTTTCTGTAGCGTCCAATCAAAGGTAATGGTTGGGGATATGAAACGGTCAATCTGTAGAGAATGTGGCAGAGTAATTGTCAGAACGGGTATATTATTAAGGCTTCGCACCACGTCAACTGAGAGAGGTTTGATTATTCGGTTATATCGACCTTGTGGGGTGAAAAATCTAAGCATTATTAAATTCCATTAACTAAAGGAGCAACAAAAATGATAAAGAATAACAATGTAAAAGTAGGAAGTATGGTAAGAATTCATGGGCGATATGATGACAGATTAGCTTTAGTCACGGAAGAATGCACGAGTGGGGGGGTGTGTGATATTTGGATTAAATATATTGATAATGAGTTTGATACCCCTGTTCCTTTTCAATCAGATCATAAGCATTTAACCGTGGTAAAATCATTAGATGACTAAGCAACTCTAATTTCAAACCGTCCCGTAAACGGGTTATACCGTTTACTCCCCACCTCAACATCATCGTAACACCCCACTGCTTTATCAGTAATTTCGTATGAATAACCACAGCATGGAGCGACTGGCACGTCTACAACGTCAGCCGCTTCGTCTGTGTCATCAGCACAACATAGAGCGTTTATACCGTGGTGGCTCGGTTGACTGATGATACTAGCCTCTGTCAGCGCTGTGGCGTTGTCTATGAAGCAAATTATATCGTTGTTCCCTTCCAGTAGAAACATTTCGGTTTCAGTGCCAACTTCAAACGGTATGTCCTGTAAATAGCTACTTTTGGCGCTTGGCTGTCCCTCTAGGTTTATCTCAACATATTCACCATCACCGATTAGGTAATCAAATAACAACCCCTTACCCGTTGAGTTATTCCTAACCTCCAGTAGTCGCCCTTCGCCCCTAACTACTATTCTTGGCTTGCTCTCAACGCTACCACTATAAAAAATGCTAGTTACTCCGCTTGACCTTAACGCCCTAATCCCTTGATAGCCGATAGCAATCAGCCCATTAGAACCGCTGGCAATGGTGTTAGTCTTAGTTCCAATCTGAAACCTAAGCCCTAAATCACGCAATACGAAGCCGTCCCACACAAAAGCGCCACCCTCTCCAACAGACAATAAATCCTCATTTTCGTCAACGGTCAACGCCCTAATTCGCCCGATGTTTCGCCCAACAACAACCATTTCCCCATCAACCCATTGGTTGATCCCTTGGTCGTTTCCAACATACAGGGCATCATTGATACTCTGAACCGCAAAAGTTGCAGGGCCAGATAATTGCCCTTGCCATTGACCATTTTGTAGACTGATAAAATTATAGTAGGGAAAGAACCCACCGGGGTCATCAATAATGGTGTAATTCGTTATCACTTCACTCTTACTACTTTCAGTTAGCAAGTTGTCAGCCGAATAGTCAAACGTGATGGTATTCTCGTTAGTAGCACCGCTATCTGTGGTCGTCAACAGTGTGACAATCACCGAACCGCCCGGCGTTACCCCCGTCAGGTCAATCGTTGGCGTTTTGGTGGTGTAAACGTTGGCGTTAGCGTCGTTTGACCAGTCCCATGATGCGATTGGGTCATCTTCGCTCTCACCGCTTGCCGTCTCTGTTGTCACGCTCTCACAGTCACCACTATCATCAGTTTCAATACAGCATGAAGCCGTAAACGGAATAGCCGTGAGGATACTATACTCTTTTTTATTCTCACTTGCTCTAAATTGGAGTAATGTACTAGCGCCGTCATCATCGTCATACACATTATACACGATGGTTTGTGTAAGCGTGTTACCGCTTGCCGTGGTAACGACTAAAGTCAGAGTGACATAATCCGCTACAGGTGCGGGCATGACATCGTAACCAATTACGTCTCTGGTTGCGGCAGTGTTTACATTGCCGTCATTGCTCCATGCATAACTTACGATTGCGTCATTATCGCTTACATTGTTATTGTCTGTGGTTAATTTGAGTGTAGTGTATTCACTAGACACAACCTTAATCTGTACATCTAACTCAATCGGAGTTATATCTGCCGTTGGCTCACAGAACAATTCAAAATCAGTTGTTTCGGCCCCGATAGTCTCACCGATTATACCGTTTGACGTATTGAACAGGCCCGCCGCCGAAACATTACCATCACGGTCAATATCTATATCAAAAACCTCACCAACCAACCCATCGGCAAGCGTTGACCACACTCCGTTTTCTAGCCGTTCTATTCTGTCCTTTGTCCCTGCTACATAAATGCGGCCTCGATTGTCGGATTGTATTACTCTAAATTGGTCGCTGTCTGTCCATAGATTTAATGTAATTCGTGACGGGTCACCACTTCGCCAGTAGCTAACACGTGAAAGATTAGCGGCTGTTTGTTCAAGCAAAAAGAAAGTCCTGTCAGGTGTTACGGTAAAGTCGCTTGGTACATCTCCACCGACAAACCCGATTGCATTAGTCCATGCACCATCAATATACAAACCAAACTGATTTAACAGAGTAGTTCCGGCGTTGACGAATAGCCCCATCGCGTACAACTCATCGCCAAAGTATTCTAATTTGAATACTTCACCATCCGGTATCCCGCCGGTTGGCTCTACCCACTTACCCGCTTCGTCTCTAATCGCTAAATGTTTAGTAACGACTAGCTGAGAAACTTCTAACGCCTGCCCCCGTTCTCGCATCCGGTGAAAGAATGGGTTATAGGCCGTAAAGTTTAGCCTAACATCCTGTTGATATAGGCCCGATATGTTGCCCTCTAATCCTCCGTTGTACACGGCATCAATCTGGAGTAGTCGCCCGTCACATTCGCAATCTTGATACAAGAGCCTGAGCAACCCGTCTTGGCTGGCGATATTTGGTTTTACAATTCGTTCAATTCCGAATAAGTCACATTGAACTAAATCCAACTGAGCGCCACAAACAGAACCCGATAGCGAAAAATCACGCTCGTTCGCTATCGTGCGACGGTATAGAGCGCCGGGCTGTAGAGCTAAATTAGTAGCGGTATTATCGTATGTGGTAAAATTCACATCAGCGAAGTTAGTAAATTGTAAACCGTATTCTGAGAAGTTTTCTATCTTGCCACCGCTCCGAGTTGTTAGCCGTTTACTCTCACTTTGGTGGGGAACGCCTAGCCAGTAATAGTTATTGCTGTCATCATTCCCAAAGCCAAGGGTAGACCCATCGAAGTAAGTTGATGCCACCCCGCCCGCTTCTAGTTGCACGCCATCAAAATACACAATTCGGGTAACGTCGTTTGTACCAAGATACAGCGATACCCCGACTGTCCCCGCTGTTAGCGAGGCCGTGGCCGTCAACCGTTGCCAATCTATATCAGTCGGCTTAGTCGATATTGCTATGATGTTGGTCGGGACAGTCTGCCAGATGGCAAGCGTAACCTCTCTAGTTTCGCCTGTGAGGGCGAAAGGATACAGGACGTAACACGAGGCGGTATATACCCCATCGTCGGGGATAGTAGCGGTTATATCAGTTCCGACATCATCGTTGGCTGTTACCCCATCACCCCACATTTGGAGCGAATACCCCCCGTTGTGACTGGTTATACCTGTCCTTGCAACGGAGGCATACCCTGACCAGCCGACTAAAGAACGCTCAAATGAGGGGTTAGTTATGTGGTTTTTAGCAGGGTGAGAGGTAATGATATACCAATTTCGTGGTAGCTCATAGCCGGTTGTGTGGCGTGGAATTATCTTATGTGTTTTCATAGTTTTATTTTATAGCGTAGGGTAAACGTAGGGTAATCGTATAGTTCCCGTCAAGTACGAATTAGAAAAGTAGGTTATACTGTAGTCAGTTCCAAATTAACCAGTAACAACTAACGGAGATTATAAAATGGCTAATTCAATTATGAACCCCGCTTATTATTTATCAGTAAAAGCAGATGAGGCCGGAATGACTGCTAAGGCTAAATTAAAACTAGTAAAAGGTTTAGACACTTTCAGATTTAACCTAGACAATGAATTATTCGACACTAACGAAACAACAATCTATGATTATGACGACATGGCTATCATGGAAGCATATTGGAACGGTAAGTCAATAACTGAAACAGTTATTGCGTTGACTGCTACAGACCAAGATGACACAGACCAAGTAATGTCAACAACAACTATGACTAAAGAACGAATAGTACAACATTTACAGCATCTCGCAAATAACAATTTTTTAACAGGTGACATTACTGACACCCACACCGCCGTTTCCTACATCAAGGGAAACGCCTACGCCGACCATATGAATAAAATTATCGACCTTATCGCTCACAAAGACTTATCTGTTGCAACTCTTGATTTGGCCTCTGATCTGCAAGGCGGGCGTTCAAAAAGTACTGATGTTGTTATGGACTTGCAGTTTGAAATGCAATGGTTAGCTAAAGCTAACGCTCTGGCTACCATTACGCTAGACAGTCTAGTTGAATGATGCCTTTTTATTAGCTGGTTACAGTCAAGTTAGAATAGGAGTAACACAATGAAACATAAAAAAGAAATGAGTGGAAAAGAAATGCGCCTTGCAATTTTGCAAGGCAAGGCCAAGCTATTACGCAGGGTTGGAGTACAACGCCGCCCTGTTTATCAGATTGACGATAAAATTTATGAACAAGCTATTTATTTTGATGATGGATACACACACTCTCATTTTTATTTAAAAGGCAATGATTAGATTTAGGCCCTAAGCCAAAGCCTGCAACCTGCCAAAGTCAGCGGTTAAACTAGCCGCTGGCTGTTGGCTGTTTACAGTCAAGTTAAAATTATTCACACTTGAGCTATTTTGCACTGAACTAAAAGAGCTAAATGAACCGCTTGCAATACCGCCCGCCGCTCCACCAGCCGCCGTAGCATTAGCGCCTTGAGCCGTTCCTCCACCGCCTGCCGCTTGGATTGCTTGCAAAAATGAGGCAATCTCTCCTAGCAGGTTTTTAATTTCAGTCAGTGGCTCTATAGCCGCCTCTGCATTGCTTGCTACCACGTCCCACCACATCCCAAACGCCTCGACAACCGGATTAAGTTTTAGTAGCATGCTGTTCATCCGTTGCAAGTCCTGTGTTATCTTCCTAATCGCCGTATCCGCCGCTCCTAGCGCAGGGTTGACGTTTCCGCTTACTGTACCTGCCACAGTATCAAAAGCGGGTATAACGTTAGCTGACATCACAGAGCCAACTTGAGAGAGAGCGGGCGACAATTGGCCTGTCAATGTGGCGCTAGTTGCAGTTGCCTCCTCTTGAAAAACACCGGTGACATCCCCAATGTCTGCGAAGGCAGGGGCCACGGTTGACGATACAATTTCGCCCGTCTCGGCTAAGGCCGAGCCTAGCCCGTCCTTAATTGACGTTGCAAAGGCGAATATTCCGCCTCCAGATGGGTCGGCCTCACCGCCCGTCAGGAGTTCTCCAAGGTTTAACTCAGGTAACTCTAAGCCTTCTGTCAGCGTTCCTAAGCCCTCACCAACAGCGGCGATACCAGCCCCTAGAGTACCTGTCAATGCATCCGCTACTAAGCTGGCGTTGTTTATGATACCTTGTACTAGTCCTTGTATTAAGTTGAGGCCGAATTCGGCAAATAGAGTAGATGGGGAGGCGATACCAAAAAATGCGGCGAACTCATCAGCAATTGCCTGAGATATGGCTGTTATGCCTGATGTTAAGGCAGTAAGCCCAATCTCAAGACCTGTTGCGATTCCTTGCGCTAATGCAATCCCAACCGCATTAAACGCTAACAATGCCTCATTTGCTGTCAGTTCGCTAATTCTGCCAAGTGTAGTATTTAATTCCGAGACTGTGGCAATCTCTAATTCTCCGCCTGTAAAGTACTCGACAAAACCAGCCCCTAACTTAGCCGCTAATTGTCCGCCTACAACAATCAAAACACCAGCCGCCGCCGCTAACCCCCTCCCAATCTGTAACGCTAAACCAGTCAGAACGCCTGCCAATTCGGGCAATTCCTCGGCACTTGTTGTGATACCTGCCACAATGATGCTTGCTATCTGCGTCGTCATGGTGTCTACGCCCGCAAGAAATTCTGAGCTATTCGTAAACTCGACAAAGCCGTCAATGAGAGGCGCAAGAAGAGCCGTCGCACCTTCTATAAGATCATTTCTAAGATCATTTCTTATGGATGACGCTCCGCTTATCGCTGTTGAGAGAATAGAGCCGAAATCAAAGGCCGCTATCTGGCCTATGTCGAAAGTAGAAAACACGTCAAACAAGGAGGTGAATTGAGCGCTTAATTCGTTAATTAGTCCTACTGTTTCAGGACTAAAGCCAAGCACCGCAGCCAAGCCTCCAGCCGATTCAATAGCCCCTAAGCCCTCGAAGCTGGAAAGGAATGCATTAACGCCGGGGACTAAGCCCTCGTCAAACGCTTGACCGATGGCGTATATCTGATTTGCCGTGTCAACACTAAAGCCAAAATCAAAAGCGAGGTCTGATAAATCACTGCCGATTGCTGAGAAGTCTATAGGGCCAAATTCGGGAATAGTCAGCCCTGAAAAATCAAAGTCAGGTAACGTCAACTCTGGTATTTCAATACCAGCTAACGCCGTCTGAAAAACATCACTAAATTTTATTAAATTGTCAGTGGCCCTGACCAGTAACGGGCCACCAAAAGCGAGTAACTTATCACCAATGGTATCTAAAACATCATTTCCAACATTCTTGAGTATTTGCAGTTTGCTCGCTATAGTGGCGTATCTTGCGTCGCTCTCTTTAATGGCGGCGTTGTTCTCTTCCCACCCTCTGTTGGCTACGTCGATACTTTCGGCTAATTGCCCCTGAGCGCCTGCTATTAGCTTAAATGTGCTAACTGCTTGGCTGTTTTTATCTAAATCTAATACACTTAATGCCCCTTCAATTGACCCGCCCGCCGCTTGTATTGCCTCCAATCCTCCGGTATAAAGCTCTAGGCCCTTAACAGCGTCATTAGCTATAATTTCCCTAAATTGGTCTATTGACGTGATCACATTGCCTTGCTCATCAACAAACGTTTGGGCGTTTTTTGATGCAATATCATATAGCTGACCAATGCCGGGATCAGTTACTAATTGACCATTTGTAGATATTAGTTGTTGCTCAGTACCTCGTAGGGTTGATAATTCATTCTCTAAATCTTGCACACCTCGCACGGCCTTAAATAAACCACGCCCTTCGGTTGCTCCTAGTTGGTCGCCAAAGTCCTCAGCCGCCCCGCCTGCCGCTATAAACGCCGCTCTTTGGTCTAACAATGAACGCCCTGTTATACCTGATTGAGCTTCCATTGTTTGCAAATTGCCTTTTGCGAGTGTTAATTTTTCTATTAACGCCTGTTGCGCTTCGTTATTTTCGCCAATCGCCCCCGTATTATCTGCGAATGTATCAGAACTACCTTTGACGATGCTATCAATTTCAGCTAAGGCTTTTGATACCGCCGTTCCCCCCGTTTCGGCTGTAATCCCCACAGATGAAAACGCCGCCCCAATCCCTAAAATATTAGCCTGAGTAAGACCCGCTGAATTTCCAGCCCCCGCAATCCTTTGTGTAAATCTTAAAATTTGAGTTTCTGTCGTTGCGGAATTGTTACCTAATTCAACAACAGCATTGCCTAAATGCTCAACATTAGCGGCCCTGTCGTCAACAGAACCCGCATATACATTAGTAACCTGAGCTAAAACGGTAGCTAGTTCCCCCTCATCTATTCCTGTTGATACACTAGTTCTTGTTATGCTCTCAGCAAAATTAACTAATGTTTCTTGTGCATCATCGGTATCTAACCCAACAGTAATCCCAAGTTGAGCGCCTAGCCCTGCTGTTTCCGCTAATGTGTCAAATGTAGCGGGGATTTTTTTGGACAAATCGCTCAACGCTTGGTCAAATTCCAAACCAGCCGCTGTTAATTCTAGCAATCCATCGGCGTTAATATTCGCCAACCCGTCAACGACTTTAGAAACGGAAGCGAAGGCTTGCTCTTGAGCGATTGAAACAGAGACACCCGCCGCCCCTAGTCCCACCATACCAGCCGCAAGTGCCGCTACGCCCGCTAAAGCGGCCCCGCCTGCAATTGCGCCAACATTCCCGAAAGAACTACCGGCGGCGCTCATGCTGTCGCTGGTCTGAACTGTGACACGGTTTAGACTTTTTATTTCGCTCCGATAAGTCCCAGCCGAACGAGTAAAGCTACTTATATCGAATATGGCCTCTAAGCCTATTTTTTGAAATGCCATAAGTTATTGTCTCTTATTTCTTAGGTGTGTTTTTCTTAGCTTGTAACTTTTGGTCAACATCCATAATTGCCATTTTCTTGTTCTGATTGACGAAATAGGCAGTCCATTCTACACGATGCCAATAATCTAGCCCGTCCCACTCATCCTGAGTTACGCCTAATTCCTTCATGCAATATAGCTCAAAAACCCGCCCGTCTTCGTCCCCCCAAGGGGTTGAAAATTGCTTAAGCCAATAGTCAAGCGGTTCGCCTTTATAGTCCGTTGGCTCAAAAGGTTTCGGTGACTTTCGCCACGTCTTCACCTTTGACCCCATTTAATGCTTGAAAAACTTCTTTTAGGCGTAGTTGCTCGCTTTCAGATGGAGCAACCTCGCTAGCAATCCACATCAATTTAATTTCATCTGCGCTCATATCATCTAATAAATCCATTTCTCTTAACTCTTCGATGAATTCATCGGATGGTGTATCCACAAACGCATTGGTCATGGTCAGGGTGTTAGAGTTTGCGGTGAAGGTGGCGTTATATTGCTTAAGTTTTGCCTTATACGATGCCCACAGCGATTTGTCACTATCGGAGGCTTGGGGGCTGTCAACCATCACCTGAGTTATCAACTCTGTTACGCTATGCTCCCCGCCCGTTGGCGTTTTGAAGGTGTGCAGATATGTTGGCTGTTCGGGCTTCTTAATCTCTCTATGAGTTAGCTTTTCAGCTTTCAGCATTAAGAGCCATTTGTTGATTGGTTTAATTTTGTAGGTCTGTCCGTTATCGTTTACGAACATTTGGGATTTAGTCATAATTGGTATTTTCCTTTAACAAAAAACCCCCCTCAACTGAGGAGGGTTTTTTGATTTAGTTTAATTTATCGCTTAACGTTGGTAGCTTTAATGATGATACCACCCGCCCCCACCGCATACGGTTGGCCGCCTGCCATTGCAATAGCGTTATATCCGGTGTTGGTGATAGCGTCTGTTAGTTCCCATGTTCGCCCACCATTGATACTGTATACAATTGTACCCGGATTTGAACCAGCCGCCTTATTGTACACTACCCAAACGGTACAGCCGTCAACGACCATATCAATGCCGGTATTGCCCGTAGCGCCGGGTACTGATAGCTCGTTAATAACTTCGTCCTGCTCAATCAGCGTATAGTAAAATTCGCCAGTGGCAGTAAATGCAAGCCATGCCTCATCACTCCACTCAAGAGATATGATATTGCCGGTGATTGTGGCTTGGCTGATTGAGCTTTCTGTCCAACTCTCACCGCCGTTTTTGGTGAATAAAACATGACCACTATCGCCACCAACTAAGCCGGTAATGTCGTCAAAGAACGAGCCGGCGTTCAAGGAATCAGAGCCGTGAGCCACGCCATCATATAGTTGAGACCAACTAATGGCGTTGTCCTCAGAGACGTAGATTTCTCCGATAGAGGTTAGCAGGAATAGTTTATTGTTAGGGCCTTCAAACAGCGCATTAGGGCCACCTGCTACGCCAGCGGTAGCGAGTGGGACGGCGGTATAAGTAATGCCGTCATCAGTATAAACGATGTCAACGCCCGGCGTTAGTTGAACGTTTAAAGCGTAAACGTTACGGACAAAGCCGCCTGAAATTGTGGCAACAACAGAGGCGACGCTATCAAGAATAGCGGTACTAATGTCGCCCGTCCCGTAAATCTCACCCTGAACACATCTGTTAGCGAGTGTAACACTTTGCAGAGTTGAGGTATCATCCTCTCCAGCCGCTACCATCGTTTCACAAGCGGCAATCGTATCATCACAACCAGCGCCACAGTTATTCTCATCATACGCAAAATCAACAGCGTTGATGTCATAGGGGTAGGCGGTGTTAGGGATGTCAACTAGTTGATATGGTCTGATCTCGGTAACGTCAGATGGGCTTGCAATCATCGTGTAAGTTTTACCTAACACGTTATCAGCCCTGAAATCTCCACCTAATCCGGTTACTCCAATTGATTGAAACTCGGTATTTTCAAAGCGGTACACAACTTGCCACCCACCAAAAACGCCACGTTTCGGGCAATGGAGAGACATGTAAATAACCCAATCACATTTACCCTCGCTTACTAGAGTATCAAACCAGTTAGCCTCGGTGTCAAAGCTACTTTGAATTGTTAGCTCTACATCTTCTGGAGCGTCTAAGGTTTTGGTGGTCGCCTCATACTTGCCAAGCGAATTGATACAATAAACGGTTGTTTTTGTACCTTCTGAAATTGTAAAATCATCGGGCAAACTACACGGAATTTCATAAATCTCATCGCTACAGTCTGGTTGTAGCCATAATGTAGCGCCACGACTTGTTAATTCTGTCATCTTGAAAATCTCCTTAAGTTGGCGGATAAATTCCGCCCTATTTTTTTCAGCCGCTTTCTAGCTAGTGGCTCAATTTGCTTATCGAATTCACGTGCTTTGATGCCGGGGAGGGGTTTAGGGCTAAAGTATGTCCCAAAGAACGCCCCTTTTTTAGCTGGTATTCTGCCAACTTTGGTTTTTGCTACAAAATCATCGGGTTTCTTCATTCCTACCCATCTAACCCGTGTACCACCTGACACGTAATTATAAATAGCTTTCCTAGTCGATACCTCAACCCTCAACGCTCGGTTTGTATACTTCGTTTTAGGTCGCCAGTTCGGGGTGTTTTTCTTTGACCACGTTCTAGTTGTCAGTGCAAATTGCGCCGACATAAACGCCCCAATGTCATCAGCGGCCCGTTTTAATTCCTTCTCTGCCTTCTTAAAATCTGGCACTTTTGCGGTAATCGCCTTAGTTTTTATCACCTACCAAACAACTCCACCGATTTTATTCTCTTGCAGATTTCTTAAAATCCGATACGCCATAACTTCTCCCCATCGCGTCCCAAACGGGCTACTCTCTACAATCTCAAAGCCGACATTGTTCGAGTTGTAGCTGTTGCCCGTGCCGTCGCCCGCTTCCCTTTGGACTTTGAAAAAGTCATTAGAGGAGTTAGCGGCGCATGAGCAATCGCATATATCGCCTAGCCTAGTTGCTGAAAGATAATAGAGCGCCTTTTCAAACTTGGCGCAAACACCAGTAACGCAAGATGCGCTATCACAGTTTTCTGTCTGGCAGGGGTTGGCGAAATAGTATAATTCGACTTTATCAGGTCTACATAATGTAGAGCAGTCGGTTAAGTTACAGAAGCCGTCAGTCACGTCATAGTCAGCAGGAATTGGAACGCCTCGATTATTGCCGATTAGTTGAACGCATACGGTTTGCTCTGTTGCGGTGCATACGTCACAATTACCACCGCAACCGCAACCGTTCGAGGTATAACTGCTATATTTGCCTTGGTTAGTGAAGTCGGGATAAGTCTCTACCGCCGTTACGCTCTCGGTAAATAGGACATCATCCGCCAACTGGCATACATCTAATTGTCCAGTGTCGTAAAATGGGGAATACAGGTCTTGGCTTATGATTTGGTATGAGTTGAGTTCAATGATTAGATTAACGCCGTCGTTTTGAGTGACGGTGATTGGCCCAACGTCTCGGCCATCGGAGAATTGCAGACTAATCCAACAATCTTTGGTACTCTCCGGTGGAGAACCTAAAACCAAGGTAACGACAGCAGTCTCGAAAAATCCGTCACTGTCCCTATCTTCAAATGTTAGTTGCCCGCCCGTTTGGGTGGCTGTGGCTAAGACGTTTTCAGTCTTAATCCCCATTTCTTGGAACTCAGGACTGAGAGGATATGAAGGCCATGCGGTATCGTAGGTTGTCGAGTATCTGCCATCATAACTACTGTATTGATGAGTGATATTAGGGGGAAAAGGGGAGTTTGCGGGGTAGCTTTGGGTATCACATACAAACTCAGGATGAATTGAATTGCCAAGATAGGCGGTAATTTCCTCAACTGAAATGTTAATTTGTGTCGCTAAATCAAAGTAGTTGAGGCTACCATCGACAGGATACATGCCCCACTGTTCATTACAGGAGGTTCGGGGTAGGGGGGGATTAGGGCATGACATAAATGTTAAGTTATAAAATTCAGCCGGTGGTATGTGAGCTAACTGTCGCCACCGCTCAAGGCTTAATTTTGTGTTAGGAATTGTTGGCATTTATATTATACCGTAGGGTAAACGTAGGGTACTAGTAGGGTTTCCGTCAAGTACGATAGTTGGAACTGTAGTATACTAACGTTAGAAATCAACCAGTAACTAACTAAAACAAAGGACTTAAACATTATGACTAACTCAATCAACTTTCCCAAAATAGCAACTTATATCGGAACCAATGATGAGAAAGACCACTGTGAAAAATGCGGAAAAACTGGTCTCAAGCGAGTAATGTGGTTTTTTGATGATATTACAGGTAAAGATTGGGCATTAGGGACCACTTGTGGCGCAAGATTAATGGGTATTAGCGAAAAAACAAACGCAAAAAACGAAAGTAGTATTTTTTCTACGCTTCAAGATTTGACAGGTAAACAAATAGAGATGAAAGGCGTTATATTTAACGTTTTGAAAGTAAAAGGTAACGAAATAAAAATATTGAAGGATGGATTAGAACCGATAACAATTCGTAAAAATTTTTATGGTCATACAATAAAACTAATAAACTCATATTTCATAACTTTGAAAAAATCAACCAATTTCAAAGTTGTAAACTAAACGCCCTCACTCTCAACAACGCTCTGCTTTTTAGCAGAGCGTTGTTTGCGCTTTGGCTTAGGTTTGGGGTAGTCAGCAATCTTAAAAATCGTCACATTGTTAATTGCTGGTTCGGGGCAGGTGAAAACCGTACCATGTACCACGTTCAAGCTCGGCGTAAACTGTCGCCCGTACGCCGTCACGTCTAAGCGCATCGGTTCGGTCTGTTTTTCGTCAAAATATTTAGCTCTAATAAACTTTTGTTTACTTCTCATAACGCTACCTTCGGGACAAACTGCCCCGTTAGGGCCTCCTCAACGCTTGCCCTTTTTAGACCCGCCTCAACTAAACACGAGAGACCAAAGCCAATAGAGAGTAATTAAAGCGGTTGATAGTCGGGTAATCGGTCTATGGCCCATTCGTTCCTTGAGAAACTTCCTGCATCATCAACTAAATCAATAGTTTGTCCTAATCGGTGACTAATGAATACTTGTATCAAGTCGCCTGAATTTAACTGCACAGTGGAAGCCCCAACGCCTTGAATTTGGCTGTCTACATTCCGAATGTATTCAACAGGTTGCTTAATGAAAATCGGCACTCTAAAAACACTATTAACATATACCAACAATTGAATAAAAGGCCCTTCAAACCATCGACCAGCATTGTTATTGATGATAGTTAATGCAGAGCCACTAAACATATAAAAACCAGTATTCCCTACAGTAAATGTTTTTGTGCCATTATCCCAATTGTCAGCCAAGTTAGGATTTAACCCTACCTCGTTGACATCCATTTTAGTCGTAAAATTCCCTGCTGGCACACTTTGCGGAGGCGATGTTACAGCGCCCCGCCAATGTGTGAGGGTTTCACGTCCTGTTATTGCATCCCATTGGGAAGTTCCACAAGTTGCATCCACGTTTATATACCAGCTTGGTGGGGTGGCAAGAGTATCCAACCACATGGACATGGGGCAAAACGTCCCATTTCCAGAGGTGTCACAATTGTCATCGGTTGCGCCGGGCGGCCCAACCCCCGTAAAGTTATTCTCAGGACAATCACAAGGGTCTATACATGGCATTGTTATTTGTCCTCAATTATTAAAAGTAAGTTTGTAATGCCGACTACAGCGACGTAAGAGATTAGACTATACCAGTATATACCACCCGTAACAATCGTAATCGGTAAGGCTACATACCAGCTTAAGCAGTATGGGCAGGTGACAACGCCCTCAATCGTACCGCCTAACGAACGTTTCCAAAAGTATACCATCTTCTCATATTGAATAAGCTCTTTGTCGTACTCTTCCCACTCTTCATCAACTTCTGTTGATGCTTCTGGGGTTGTTGGTTCTGTCGGCTTGTTACGTTGTGCGAACAGTCGCAACCTCTCAAAAATGTTGAAAGGGCCGTCTTCACGGCTGACTGTTCGCACAATGGCATAAACAGCAAAAGAGGCAATAATTAAATCTGCCATTACACCCCTATTTTTACGGTGTTATCCGCCGTGTCTCTCCATAACTCATTAACAGCCGCTCCCGCCGCCCCTTGGTTCGCACCGGATTTTAAGCCGGTGAGAAACAAAGATGACATGGTAGGGCTTGCCGATGGGTTGATAGTGGCAGAGACATTAACACCGGTAACGCTAAAAATAATGTGAGCGCTGTCAACGAAACGAAAAAACAAACGAGTGGCAAGGCTCATTAAGTCACCTCCACCGTTGAGGCGTTCCAAATTACGTCTATATCAGAACCGCCCGCATTGGCTAAGTTGAAAGTAACATCAAACTTTTGATGGTCGAGGTTCAACCCAAACTTATGAGTTGACGCAGGCGGTAAAATCTGACTATGACTTACCCCTGCTGTGTCGTCAAACGTGATGGTGATTAAGTTACCGCCCGGATTGTAAAAATCCATCTGGCGCATATTAACCGATGTTACCACGTTCACATTGCCGCCGTTGGGGACGGTGACGGATGCCCCTTCCATTACCCAAGCAACCATGCCCCTAACTCTTCCGATTGCCATTATTCAGCCACCTTTTTCTTAGGCCGACCACGCCGCTTTTTTGGCGTGGTCGGTGCTACAGGTTCGGGCTGGGGGGTAGGTGGCTTGATTAAAACGTAGCGATTAGGCATGCGTTTTTGGTCATCTTTATGCACATATATTTCAGCCAAGTTTGAAAAGTAACCATACTTATTTACTTTTCGGGTCGGGCTGTTTGCTGTAATTTTAACTGATGAGTTGGTGGTAAAGACAACTTTAACATAGCCCTTTTTACCAGCCAACTCATCATTATTTTTGAGTTGAGCCACTTGATTACCTCCCGTACAACTACACATTATTAGGTATTAACGTTTGGTAATGGTTTGGTCATCAGGTTACAAGCTCTAACATTCTGAACACGCCCGCACAAATGGGGAGCGGTCAAACGTAGTTGAGGCTCAACCAGCATATCGACTTGGAAACAGCGGCGTAACTCTTCTATAATGAAGTGATAGCGCCCGCCGTCTGTCCATCCTTTAGCGTCATTACTCGGCTGATTGGCAGGCCCTAGAGCTGGTTCAATAGCGGTATAGTTTCGATATTGCATATCTAAAGTATCAACTACTCCGCCGTTTATCCCGCCGACTTGAGTGGTCAAGAAATAAATATCACTCTCATCGTAAGGTCGGCCTGTTGCGCCATCCGTGCCAGTGGTGTTAGGGATAAAATCATCAAAAACCACGGGATAGACTTTGCCATTTAACATAAGTTGAGGAGTAGCCATTAAAGCGTTGCGGGCGTTAATAGCCTGCACCCCACCATTGCCATCAGTAACGTTAATAACTCCAGTTGTGACACCATCGGCTGCCATTTCGCTAAACATATGCTTGGCAATTTGAGTCCACAATTGACGACGCATGACGATAAGCTGTCCGGTAATCTCAACACCTTGTAAAAAGGCTTTTTGGTCTAAAGTGTCTGCCATTTCGTAGAGGTTCTCATACAAAATCGGTGAGGTATCCCCGCCGACACAGACAGACCCAAAATCTAACAATTCAGAGTTAAGGATAGCTCCGTCAGCTTGCACTCCGCTCTCAAGAGTTACGAGGGTGGCATCCGTGCCATAATCAGCACTAACTAATTGAACCAATCCTCGCATTTCTTTATAACCAGTCCCGACATCGTTAGCGGTGTCACCTTCCCAGACCTGTGTCGCCATTTCTCGGTAAATTCGTTGACGCATAGCGGCCATTTGACGTTGTACCGCTCCCATTGTAATTAAATTACGTTGGTCGTCACTGGCGCTTGCTCCCATGTTGGTCAACTCCAGAGGAGTACCGCCAACAAAGAAAAAGTCTGTAAATGCACGTTGACAAGCTAACTCAATCAGCTTGCTCGTTTCTTTTGTCTGAGTTTGGCGGTTAATCCGACCAAAAGTAAAACTCATCTTGGCGAATTCGTCATTCTCGTTAATCGTAGGTGGTTCTTCACATGGTGTAGATGGTTCACTACCTGTGATGCCCCAATCACGTGACACCAAAGCGGCTGATGTGGAGGTTACATTCAAACTTGGTGAGCTTGGAATATAATTCATTACGCTGGTATTTGGGCCGTACCACGTATTTAAGACAGGGCTTTCAATGTTACAATCAAAGAAAAACGCCCGTTCATTATAGCGGTTCTCGGCTTGTTGGCTTGTTGCTGGCATATTATGCCTCCTCTAAACTAAAAGTTATACTATCCTCAAAAACAGATACATCTTGGTCTGTTTCAAAGACAGCGCTTGATAATTCAATTTTATATTTGTCATATAAGGCTTCTATCCTAGCCCCGATTGGTTTCCATTCCTCGGTTTTGAGCAACCAAGCGGCGTAAACATCAGCAATATCCATGCCAAGTTCGCCAGCCGTGGCTGACATCATTGGAAGTTTTGCCGTATCACGTTCCCCACCCGTGTAAGCCTCAACTTCTCGGTTCTTTTGCTCGTAAGCAAAAACCTTGCCGGGCGTTGAGGTGATATACTCACTCTTTTTCTGCTCAGAACGATCTAAAATCAATTGTTCAGTTTGGCGCTTACGCCCGTTGTTTAGCCATGCTACGTAAGCAGAGCTTAATTCGCTTTCAGGGATACTAGGGCCGTCGAACACAATGCCGCTATACCCTACGCCGACAATATTATAAGTCTTTTCTCTGTCAACTAACCAGATAGCTTTTTCTAAGTTCATTGTTATACCATCCTCATTAGCTCTAACTGAGCATAGATATTTTCGCCAGTTTGGGGGGCATATGGGGCTGTAGGTGGGGTGTAATCCCCCGGTAACACTGTAGACATTTTTATTTCATCCATGTAACCGTTTAAATAGGTAACATCTCCATGCCCAAAGTTCAAGGGTACCGTGCCGTCAGTCATCGAAGCCGTAAACGGTGCGCCAATAGCCGCCCCATCAATATAAAATTGGAAATTACCATTATCTCTAACCAGAGCTAAATAATACCACGTGGAGAGACTGGCGGACCATGATCGGGTCGTCGTCGCTCCTGTGGTAATGAGTTTTAACTCGTTATTGGATCCGTTAAACTCTACATAGTATCCTAAATCGGACCCGCCCACTAGTTTGTGCAAAAACGGAACTGTTCCAACTAGTGACGACAAATAAAACCAAAAGCTGATTATAAAATCAGAGGTGTTGCCGAAGTTAAAATCAGCATGATTGGCGGTAGTTAGATAATCTCCCGCACCATCGAATTTAATGGATGTCGTTCCAAAATTGGGCTTAACGACAGTTGTTGAATGCTCGACATTACCCACGGGTGTCACGACATGCCCAAGTGCGCTATCTGTAAAGATAGTACTGCCATTCGTTGTGTCGCTATGGATTAGTAATACATCGCCCTCCGCATTTGGAGCGCCAAAAGTTCCGGTGGTCGTCGCACGGTGTACCAATTGTAACGAATCTCCCGGCTGTAAGGTTTTAACGGTTGACATTGACGACTGATCTGTAGATGAGTTAATCCCCAAATCGGTCACACTGCCATTGTATTTTAGAGCTAGTTTATTGTTACCCGCTCCGGTTGATGTAGCCTGAGCGCTGATCTTGTATTGTCCACCTTGCCCCGCCGCAATGGTTGCAGTATTGGCGGCTATTGTCGCCAATGTTGGGCCAGTGGTGTCGTCTAAAGCCCGCACCCGCCAAGCTCCAGAGGTGAACGCTCCGCCCGTCTCAGATTTAATAATCTGAATAGCGGCGTTTACCGACTGAGCAACGGAGGCATTAACAGCGGCGGTAAAGTCGCTGATTGTCGCCGCTACTTGCGTCCCTGTGTGATTAGCTCGGTCTCGGTCTGTGGCGTGATAATGCAATGCGCTAGTACCAGCGTCCGTTAAGTCAACAGCGTTACTAGTGGTTAGAATTGTGCCGTTCTCATCTGGCATGGTCACCGTTCGGGCATTGCCAGTTAAGATTTGGGAGGCATCAAAGGCGATAAGTTTAGTCGGGTCCGCTGTGTTACCTATACGAAACGTCCCGTCCAAGGTGTTAGCCGCTACCTCGGCATTGATTGCCGTGGATAAGTCGCTAATGGTTGCGGCCAACTGAGTTCCGGTGTGGTTAGTTCTGTTTCGGTCTGTGGCGTGATAGTGTAAGGCACTGTCACCCGCATCGGTCAAGTCGGTAAACTGGGTATCAGTTAAGATAGTCCCGTCAGCATCCGGCATGGTCACCGTTCGGGCCTGACCCGTCCCAACTCCAGTAGCATCAAACAAAATTCGCTTGGTAATATCGCCTGTGTTGTAGATTTCAAACGAGCCATCTGCGAAGGTCGTAATAGCGACGGGCGGCACTGCGTCAACGGTTAGCTTTACAAACTCAATCGGAGTTGTCTCAAGGGTGATGGCTGGAGTTGTACAGAAAAACAGGGTTTCAGCCCCAACCGTACCGTTAAGTGGGATACATTTGCGCTCTATAATCTCAATATCGGTATTTGCATCTGCTGACCGAGTTCCACCGACATCATAAAGGCCGTTTTGTCCACCAGCGGTCTGATTCTTGACTAGAATTCTGTCAGCCGCTACCAAGACATACCCATCAATGATATCGCCAATATCTAAATCAGTACCAAGTGTTATGTTTGCCGTTGTTGCAACCGCTACATCAGCCCAGAACGTGCCAGTGGTGAGAGCGTCAGCGTATGCTTTGGTGACGGCATCTCCTGACAGAGTTGGTGTGCCTAGATCGGTTATTTTATTACCCCCCATATCAATGACTGGAGCGGTTAGGGTTTTATTTAACAGTGTTTGCGTTGCGTCAAGTAGTGCGAACGTGCCATTAACATCAGGAAAAATAAAGGTTCTAGTTGTCCCTGCACTAATACCCGTTAGGTCATACTCGACTATTTTACTCTGTACAGCTTCGTTATAAAGCTGTAAATCCGCATCTGAGAAGACAGGAGTACCGACAACGCCAGTACCACTAAAGTCTTCCATAGCCGCAACCACTCTGTCACCCCAATTCAAATGAGTACGGGCTGGGCTGTTGGCTATTCGCTCCCAATTTAGAGCCTTTTGTATTAGCTGATTGTCTGCCATCGGTTACACCCCCTTTGTCCACAAGCCAGCTAAGGCATGGTTGCCATTGGTAGCCGCTTTCGGTGACTGTAACAAAAGTTGATCACCATCCTCTAACACATCGTCAGTATCATCATTGTTGATATTGCTTTTACTAAATTGTGCCGTAATTTGTTTGGCCCAACTCGGCTGGGCAATTGCTACCCGTGCTTGTTGCTCTCGTTTTTGAGAGGCAACGACGCTTTTAGTCAACGTGTCAACTTGGGCTTTTAACTCAATGACGGTACTAGCCAACGCCGTAATAACCTCACGAACCTCTGCCATTTCCACATTTGGAACGGGTTCTGGCTGTTCATCTTCCTCAACAACCGCCTCCGTAATTGGCTCCGGTTCGGGGTGTTCACCCCCCTCAACGTCCTTAGTAAATACGCCGGATTGCTCCAGCCCCTCAGCTTTGGTGTCAAGCTCTTTTTCTAAATCTGCAATAACTCCTGCAATCAATGCAGGTAACATTGCTTTTTGTTGTTCGGTAAATGCCATCTTTTCATCCTCCACAATTTTAACTTCTGTAAAATGGTTAGCCGCTCGTTTAAGAGGTAAAATACTGGCCTCGTAAGAGCGATATTTTGTGATTATTTCTTTTCCTGTAGCCTCATCAATTTCAACTACAACTTCATTAGCGCCGTGAGACATGCCTAATTCACCATAACGGGCGCTCATATCCTCAACAATACTAACTTCATCTGCTGAGATAGGCCATGCCATTGCAAAAAATGCGCCACTATAACCCCACCATTCCGCCCTAGCTTCAAAAGCTAGTTTTGCTGAATGACGCTGGAGTAATAACGGCGCATTGGATGGGTTTTCGTTTAGAAACTTCTCAAAATCACGATGGGCATCGTCGGTTATAGTTTGCTGTTCTCGGTCTTGAAAACGATTAGTGAACACACCAACTAAATATGCCCTTTCGCCATCTTGTTTGATTAGTTTTAACATTTAATATTCTAACAGTTGATAATTTAATATTAAAGCATTAGTTTAAAAAAATAAAGCGAGAACGGGAATCGAACCCGTCAAATGGGGCTTATGAAACCCCCGTCCGCACCAGCCGACATCCCTCGCAATAATTAGACGTTATGAATTTACCATGATAAGGATAAATTGTCAAGAAATCAATTAAACGTTAAACAAAAAAGCGCCGAAATCGGCGCTTTTTTGTTTGTATATTGGTCTTGCAGTATCCTCTGTAGCGGATCGTAGGGTAACACCAAAATTCGTGATCATTGACGAAACGGGATGGCTCTTGCAGTATCCTCTGTAGCGAATAATCTATTATACAGCAACTAGCCCACATTCGGCAATACCTACAACATAATCATGGTCTTTAACTTTAACAAAAACCTCTGCCACAGGCCGGATATTATTATAAAATTTCATATGCCTATCTGGCTTTATGCTAATATTGTTATCTTTCTGCTTCTGTAGCATTTCAATATAAATAGATATTGTGTTGCCTGGCAATTCATCCCTCATATCATTTTTAATATGAGAAAGCGCTTCATCAAAAGTATTGAAAAAATCCAAGCAAACTTCATTATTACATCTATCATATACTAAATAATTTTTTCTCATCCAATTCCCTTACACCGCAACTAGCCCACATCCACAATGGTAGCCTTTACAAGCTAACCCTCTACTTCTCGGCAATAGTCCACCATCCTGCCACTGTTGGCCCGTCTTCATCTGCCCGTTAAAGCCCAAACAAGTGGTACAGTTATCTTTTCCTACCGTTATGCGCCACTGCAAAAGGCCCAACGCTAAGTTATTAACAATCCCTAATTGATTAAACCATTCTATATTGTTGACATACTTTGGTATCTGGTTATTAAAAATACTGTTAATTGCCTTCCGTTGCTCTGCTCTTGCCAAGGCTAAAGCGGCAATAATCGAGGCTGTGATTGTGCCGTTCTCAATCATTGATTGAGTTTCAGCGTCAATAACGGCCTGTTGTTCAGCGGTTGGTGTTACGGTGTTACTACCCTCCTGAAAAGCTCTTAGGCCAAAGCCAGCGATTAACGCCCCTAACGCATCATTATAATCACTCTCGGTAATCTCACCGTCAACCAACTGCTCTGTAATCGTCTCAAGTTGGCTTTCAAACTGAGTGCCGGAAGTTGACTTTTTTACCTCTTCGTCTTCCTCATCATCTTCTGTTTCCTCATCCTCCGGTGGCTGTTGTTGTGCTATCTCCTCTGCTTTTGCTTGGCGCTCTTCTGTTCGTTGTTGCTCCTCTTCATACTGTTGGATGGTGATAATCTCATAATCAAAGGCTAGTTTCTGTTGTGCAACTTCTACCGACATCAGGCCCGAATTAACCGCCGTGCTTAAGTTACTAATCCTCATTCCCTCAATTTCGGCTTCTAATTTATCCTCTTGTGCATCAACAAAATCGTGAATGAAATAGCAGTTATCTGGAGCAAACCACTTATTGAGATTGTACGTCATCATCCCCAAGAACCAAGCGGGTAACTTGCCCGATGACTTTTTGTCCTCTATTTCAGCCGTGGCCGCTGTTCTCCCAACCGAACCAGAGCGCCAAAACTCGCTAATGTCCATATCAAACGCTAGTGCTAGAGCGTAGAAAACATCGTCTAATGTTCTAGCACGGTCATAGCCTTCGGGAAACTGATTTAACTCCATAGCTTGGGGCATTTTTGCATCAGGATCGTTAATCATAATCAACGGAGGGCGGGTATAATGCTTATGCCCTAATTCGTTTGAACGTTGGTATTGCTCGTTCAAACTCTCACTCATCCCCTCCTTATGTTTCGGATGCCACCCTAGACCGACCCAAATCTGACGCATTGGCCTATCGCCATAACTCTCAAGTTCAATATTAACCGCCGCATTGCCTAGTTCTAGCATCTCCAAAGCTCTGGAAATGGGGCAAAAGCCAACGCCTAGCATTTTAGCCCGACTGCTTGGCGCATCACTAAAAAACATAGCTCTGGAGCGATGGATTTTAATAAACTTATCATCCTTTGGGCGTTGGTAGAGTAGCGGCCATGTGGCGTGCCCTGTTCTCTGAACCCGTAGGCTATCTAAGGCAGTTAGGCCCGTTGGATATGTATAAAAGCCCGTGCCGACTAGCTCAGTCGGTCTCAGGGCCGTGCTATATGCCCCTTTGCCGTCAATCAACATAAACCCGCCGTTGTCTGTGTTAAACACATCAGAAAGGAATTGCTCACCAACGTTAGGCCAGTTATCGTCTAGCACTTGCTGGCTAATTTTAGACTGTTGCACGTTAGCGTCATCATCAGGGTCTAACGGCACACTCTTAAATTTCATTGCCTTGACCTTTTTTACCATCGCTTGGGTTGCGGAGGCGGCGGCAAAATTGCCCTGTACAAAGTCAACTAGGGCCGCATCGCGGTACTTAGACCAGTAAGCTGGTAAAACGCCGCTAGTGGCGCTTGTGTGCTGTAGGTAGTCATTCAGGAAGGGTAGCGAGCCTACACTGATGCCGTTTCCATTTAACTCGTTTATGTCTCGTTTTTGCTGTGGTATATCGAATTCGTTATTCATTTGTTTTCTGCCCTGCTTATTTGATAATTATATCCATTTAAGTTTAGCATAAAAAAGGAGAGAAAACAAAAAACCCCCTGAGTTGGGGGTTTTTTACAAAACTTAAAACATTTGACGTTGACCTTCTTTAATATTTAATATTTTCATATTTTTAACTGCAAAATCGAAATACGATGGTTTTAATTCGCATCCAATCGCATCACGCCCCATCCTTAATGCCTGATAAACTTCGCTTCCAATCCCCATAAACGGTGTGAATACTGTTTCATCCGGATTTGTCCATAAGCGAATACAACGCTCAATTGTGCCTAGCTGGAGAGGGCATACATGCCTCTCATCGTTAGCATGCCGTGCTTTTTGAAAGCCTTGTAATGTGTCACTTTCGAGAATGTTATACCATGTGGCAGTCATTCCACTATCGGCGGCTCTGTCTTCCTCTCCATCTTCAAAAACACCGGGCCATATCGGATTAGCTAATTCGATCCATCCGTCTCCATCCATCCCACCCCTAACTGGTATCTGATTTTCTCCGTCCTTTCGGAACTTCAAAATATAATCAGGCAGAGCAGGGCGTAGCCATACTCGGTCTTTTTTCATTTGCGTCATAGTCAGAGCTTTTGAATGAGTGCGGATGCTTTGCGCCTGCTGGTTTTTATCTATCGGTATCCTGCCATCAAAAATCCAACCTTCGGCAATGTATGCTCGTATAACATCACCGCTAAAATCTTTAAGACCAATATAGCCATCTTTCCCAAGCATTGCCGGAATATCCGCAACATGTACAGCCGTAACACGCCCCGGCTTTGTAATACGCAAAAGATCACGAATGATATATTTGTAATGGTTGAAAAATGTATCACTATCGGAACTATTACCTAAATCTCGCTCAGTCGGCGTGTATGTGTACAAATCTACAAAAGGAGGGGAGTATACACTCAAATCAATCGAGCAATCATCCATGCTATTCATGCGCTCACAACTATCACCTTTCATCAGTTTGTATGATTGTTCCTGAAAAGTTCCATTTACCGTATCGGTCTCGTATTCAAACTTAGATTGATGCCCACCTTTCAATGTATCGCTTTGAATTTCTTTAATCAGTACATTCCCCATATCTAAAGCCCTCTCTCCTTTTTTGATAATGTTATCATATATCGCCTGCTCTATTTCGGTAAACACAATCCATACATTCACCTTTTCATCTTGCCCAAATCGCCACTGCCTACGAATTGATTGATAAAATATCTCCCAACTATCGGATATTCCGCAGAATATCATATTGTGGCAATGCTGAAAATTCATACCAAAACCTGCTATTTTAGGCTTTGTGATTAAGTGTTTTTCGCCGTCTAGGAATTGCTGAAAACGTTCTAATTTTTGATTTGGTTTGTGTTTACCTGCAACCTGTACACTGTCAGGTAATTCGTTTCCCAATTTATCACATTCGGCATTGAACCATCCCCAAATCAAGAATTGTTCATCAGGATTTTTGGCTACAATATCCAAAGTCGCATTAACTTTATCTGCCATTGTAACCTTGCGAACCTTAGCACGGTCACTAATACCCTTTAATCCCGTATTAAACATTTTACCATCACTCATGTCATGCTTATGGTCAACGATGACGGGGATATAATTTATTTTTGGCAAAATGTAACCATCATCTGAATAGTCACCAATATCAGATGGTAACTTGAGCGTAATTGACCAACTGGAAACCCATCTATAAAATCCCTCTCTCCCATGTTTACGCAGTCGCCACCCCTTATCATCGTGAACAAAAAACTTAGCTAACATTTCCTCACGGCTCATAACCCCAAGAAATGCCGCATGGTTAGCCATTTCTGCCACGTCATTAGGTGCAGGCGTAGCAGTGAAGGCGAAACGATATGGTACGCATGCCCAATCTTGAATGAGCTTAGTTTTAGTTTTACCTGCGATTGACTTGAGAATGGAACTCTCATCTAAGTACAAGCCCCCAAACGTTGACGGGTCAAACTTATCTAGCCGTTCATAGTTTGTGATATAAATATCATCATGAAAGTTTATGTCTGAGTTGTTTTGAGCATATTTAATCTCAATACCGAACAACTCCTCAGCTTGTTTAATCGTCTGATGTGTTACGCCTAACGGCGCTACAATCAATTGAGGCTTAGTTGTAGCCTCCGCTATTACTCTTGCCAGTTCAATTTGCATGATAGTTTTACCTAGCCCCGTATCGGCAAAAACAGCATAGCGGCCTTGCTCAAGAGCCAATTGTATAATTTTTGCTTGAAATGGAAACAATACTGAATGAGGTACATAATCAATATCCACAGATTGACCATTCCATACTACAGCCTTGGTATGTAAAAACTCTTTATAAGTACTCATTAATTCTCCTATGGTGTTTATAAATTTCGTAATTCCTTAGTTTATCTTATCATGATTTAGAGCGTTTAACTTGACGGTAAACCTACGATTGAGTTACGCTTATAAACAAAAACCCGCTAAATGTTTAGCAGGTTTTTGTTTATACTAACTTTATCAAAGAATGGTTTCATTATTCGTCATTCCAGCACTTGCAACCAGTAGAGCTATCCCAACATGAGTTACAAGTATCTAAGATTTCAAACAGAATATCAATTATCTGCTTATCTGTAAACTCTAACTTTTTCAACTTTTTAATGAAAAAAGTTGGCGGACAATCAAAATTCAATCTAACAAACTCATCTAACGTATTTTTTTCTTTATAAGTACTCATCAATTCTCCTTTATGGTGTAATCCATTATGCAATCGCCATGCCCCCTGTATCGCTCAAATCCGCCCCAAATACCGCCGCATCTAACCTATTTGGGCTTGGGTCGCCCGGCTTCCACGTGGTCATTTCCGCCTCTAACTCCGGCAAGTCGCCTACTACGTGAGCCTCCCCGCTTGCAAATTTTACCGCCAACGGTTCAGCCCTAAGCCGTTTGCCTCTGGAGGATGTCACAACCCTGACAGGGATGTTCTTGCCTCCCTCAGTTTGAGCAATCGAGTACTTGACCATATCCCCGCCGTAGTTCTTCTCAGCGATAACCTCATCAGCTTGCCAGTCGTTGTAAGCCTTAATTACGGCCTGAAACCTAATGGCGACCTTACCCCGCAAAGTGTAATCGGCCAAAATGTAGGTGTGATAATCGGCGCATTGCCCGACGACTACAATCCCTTGAGAGTCACCGTCTTCTGAACCGGACGGGTCAACGCCGATAACAATTGTTACCATCTCTGGCGCTCTTGCTATTCTGGTTTCGGCTATTAAGTCGTAAGACCAGAGCGCTCCCTCTGTGTCCACGTCCCATGACCCCTCACGCCACAGTTGCCCTAATCGGCCCTTGAGTGATTTGAGGTATCGTTCATACTCTTTATTGATGAACTTGTTATCGCCTAATTTGGTGTGGACGTATCGAGTTTGGGGACTTCGGGTCTTAGGGTCAACGAAATGGCTTTTATACCACAGATGCCCGATACCGCCCGGATTTGAGGAGGCGTATAATCTCGGAACCCATCCCTTTTTTGCACTTCTCAACGAACCCCTGATCAAATCATAATGATTTTTAGCCGGTGAATTAGGTATTGTGGTGGTATCATCAATGGCAACTATATCATA
>Ga0255047_10000138_pt1 | contig 52070 bp, 79 predicted proteins | sample JV7_2_1_MG_FD_183640 | JGI IMG/M metagenome (GOLD analysis project Ga0255047, IMG submission 183640) | Seawater microbial communities from Jervis Inlet, British Columbia, Canada - JV7_2_1 | ecosystem: Environmental > Aquatic > Marine > Inlet | place: Canada: British Columbia | collected 2016-10-06
TTACATTTATCCTTAAAATATAATATTACTTGGTCTTTAAGCATATCCGACATGCTCCTACAGGGCGGTAACTTAGTTTGGTGGCAAAACCGAAACCACCAATCAGGCTTTGGATTCAGGTCAGGAATATACGAATCGTCTTGAATGCTCTTTGCCAAGAAAGATAGAATAGTATTTATGTTGTCATCATTCACGAAGTTTTCTGGCATTTTTACACTTCCTTTTCACCGTATTTATCCTTAACCCAATTCACAAATGTTATAAGTTCATAGGGGGTGGAAGGCAACACATGTATACCACTTTCTTCATGGTATTTCATTATCATTGAAAGGTATTCTTTGTTCGGAAGTTCGTCTTTCTTTAGTATGGTCATCACGTCAAGCCCTGCGGGTTCGTAGGCTTTTAATAGAACCTCTTCTGGAACAGTGATGGGTTCTTCCTGCTTTGGCGGTTCATTGCTTTCAGGATTACCATCGCCATTCGCTTCTAATTTATTCACTACATATTGCAGGTATGATCTTGAGTAGCCATCAGGCTGTTCTTTGATGTAATCACATGCAGATTCGAAATCGCCTTCTTTGGTATCATTTATATATTTCACATGCGAATTAACAAAATGGATATCATGCTTGTATTCCGTTCCTAATTCATCGAGTTTAAGACTGAAATATTTATAGGAATTCTGCCCATCAAATTTGGTTACCCTGAGTGCTGCGGTAAACTCATCTTTGGGATTTGCTTCAGGCACAACCTCTGCATCCACCTGCTTGGCATTTTCAAACCCCTGATGTTCATCCAGGTTTAATTCCTCTGCTGTGTATAGCCCCATCATGCATTGAGGATCAATTCTTCGAACGCCTTTAATTGCCGCGCGGCAATACAACATGTTTTGTGGCTGCTTCTTCCAGTTGTCCTTGACAGTTAAGCCCATACTAACGGCCATTTCATATGTAAATTTGGATTCGTAACTTTCCTTTCCCTTTCTAAACATTATTATGCATTCTTTTAAGGTTTCCACTATCGTCTTCCATGTTACTCCGCGTCTTGATGCCAATGTTAATGCGGCTTGTGTATTGATGGAAAGTTTGCCTTTAATAATATTTATATTTTGGAGAGACGCTATCGGGGATAACCCCACTTCCATTCCGTACTGAATTACGGCAAATGCCTGAGCCGCGGTTTTGACTTCCTGAAACAATCCACTCTTAGCGAACTCAGCTGCAATCGGCATATATTTCATAATTTCGTCCGGATTCACTAGCTGGTTTTGCTGAACTGGTACTATCTGGTTGGTTTCGTTCATGGTTTTCCTCCATATTTTCGATATAGTTATCCATTGCTTGCGTGTCCATGTTCGGGTATTTGGATTTACGTTGCTGTCTCATGATTCAATGTCACTTTGCCGGAATTTTAATTCCCTCCCTGTTAAGGTGCATTTGCCTGTATACACAGGGATTCTCTTCTTGCATTTGAATGTGTTTTGTTCTCCATGATTATTTATGCGTGTCCCTTCACAGAGCCATGTCTTACCGGTAATAAATACCTGCAAAGGCAAATCATAATTGAATAACTCAAGGTATTTGTGGCTATTGTGCCCATTCTCCCACCGGTATATACAATGCACTTCGCGCAATATCAGCACACGGTCTCCGATTTTATATTCTTCAATGTTCGGGTATTTGGATTTTAATTTACTCATGTTTCATTCTCCGGTGCATCTTCGCTATAGCGCCCGCATAAACGCAACACGGTATAACTTCGCACAGTTTATCTCCGCTATCCTTCGATATCGGAAACAGCAGAGTTATTTCTTCACCTGATTCAACATCACGAATAATAATTTCGGCCTCTCCCAGGGTTGGGTAATATGCTGTACCTATTTCATGTGTCGTTTCCATGATTTATATTCCTCCAATAGTTTGCGCACTTCATCAATGCGCATCTCCACTGCATGGACTCCGTTTCCGAAAGAGATATACGTATAGTCTTCTGTTTCATATATCCGGGTCACATCGGAAGGTTTGAAGGATATCGTATCCAGGTGGATCATGTCATCGTATGTATCATCATCGTATGTAAGACTTACAATGGGAACTTCATAACGCTGGGATTTGATTTCAATAATATCACGCTCTTCGCGTTCAAGTGATATATCGCATAAGACAATTATGCACAGGCAAATCAGTACGATGTTAATAATGGCAATTATATGCAGCGTTGTATTTGTATTCATTGTTTCCTCCGTTGGATATCTAGAAACTAGTTTCCATGATCTGGCCATCTTCGATTATCACTTGGCACTCAGAGCCTGTGCCACCCTTCTCTAATAGGATTTGCCCATCGTTCTGATTCGCAACGCATTCCAGTTCGGCAAGTGATTTATCATCCAGGTAGGGTGAATCCTTAATGAGCACAACGTTGATATACTCGGAACCAATCGGCGGCTTCAAGAGTTTGAAAGCCATCGACACGGCTACCTTGCGTTGGCCTGATGCGCTCTCTTGACTGAATGGCAGACCGTTGAATATGATCTCCTCGGAGTCGAAGGACAGTCCTTCAACGGGGAAATCTGCCTCCTTTAGTAGCCGCTGCTTCTCAGTGGTGATTCGTTCCAGCCGGGATGTCAGATCATCAGCAAGAACCTGTTCATTATTAAGATTCACTTTTAATTGAAAGCGTTCTTTGTTCTCTCGAACCTTTCTGTTTGTATCTGTGCAGTCGTTGATATTTTGTCTAATGGTGTCTTCGTCCGAAGGCATCATTTTATCAAGGAAAGATTCGGCATCTATAATTTCTTTTTGTATTGCTGCTATATGTTGTTTATCATCTTCAAGTCTTTGCTCTAAGCGTTCAATCTCATATTGCCATTCGTTTTGGATTGAATATTTGCCTTCGAGACTTTTCTTCTTATTGCGGATATCAGTATTGTTTGCAAGTGCCGCATCCAATTCAACCATCAAGTCATTAACAGATACCTCTTCATCTGGTACACCTAAGTGCCGCTCTGTCATGTCAAGTTTGGCCGTGTATTCTTTGACACCACGGTTCGTTACCGTTCTTTCTTCGTAGAGTGAATTGTACTCTTCGTCCAATTCCGTGAAATCAATTCCGACCAATTGTTTCAGCGTCTCCAACTGTTTCTTTGGTGTTTCCTCCAGGAACTTCAATGGATTAAACAACTGTTTATTATAAAGCCTATCGAGGTACGTTTGTGCTTGACTTATCACCCCTTGTTCGTTGGTAAGTGTAAGTTTCCGCTCACCGTTCTTTTTGATTATCAACGCGGCTTTCAGGTCATCAAATGTCCATGCCATCTCCGCCTTTACTTCACCGTCCCTTACTGGTAGGTTACATTGTTGGCCTTTCCCACCAATTGTGGCCATGAACGATTCGAGGATAGAAGATTTACCCTGGCCGTTCTCTCCCCCAATTACAATCAAGGCACCTTCAGGTTTCATTTCGACCGATTTAATTCGCTTGTAATTCTTGATACTGAACCCTTGGATTTTCATGGTTTCTCCTTATATTTCGATTAAAATGCTTTTACCAGACTCGCCTAATTTCCGCACTGCCTGAATAGGTTCTTTTTCCTCATCTTCATCGGAATCTCCTTTCAAATCAGGGCGACGACGTTCCCAATCGTGGAAATCTAACTCTTCAAAGTAGTCCATCTCCATGCCTCAATTCAGGTTCACCCTCGGCACGTACTGCTTTTCAGGCGAAGTGGTCATCATCAATTTCACCATTGCCTGCAATTCCTCTTCGCTAAGCTTACTAAAAGCATATATATTTTTTGATACAAACATCATCATGGGTGTTATCAGTATCTTGCTCATTGTTTCCCTCCACTTTATTGGTGATATCCTGTGCTCTGGAAGAATATACACTCGTGAGATCCCTCGACAATTCAATCATTATCTCGTACATCTCTGGTACGGCTGCGATTACCCTTGCATCGACTTGCCGACCTACTATTGCAACCCACTTAATCCCACTTTTTATTGAGCGGCAACGATTGTCGCCATTCATATCCGTTGTTGGATGACTGCATGTCCACGGCCCTGGTGTATACTTCATAGTTCGTTTCCTTCCGCTGGATCTATTTCTTCGTCTGTTTCGCTTCCTTCCTCTTCTTCACAGTTAGGGCAATAATCATCACCCTCAAAAGTTGTCACGATGCAACCCGTACAGCAATCACATCCGCAGTTAGGGCACATCTTAGGTTCAAAACCTGAGAATCCACACATAGGGCATTTAAAATCTTCGCTCATTATTCATTTCCTTTCCTCTGGATTGCACATCTTTTCAAACTCGTTTTCACTCAACCCCAGGGGCTTTGTACGCAGCGCCTGCTCATATTCATGGTCCTGTGTCCAGGACGCAAATGGCGCATAACTCTCATCGTAAACAACTGACTCAATCGGCTTTCTCGGTGGCAGGTCTTTCAATGGAATCTGTGGTGTCGGCGCGAACCGGCGATTCCGTATCCCTTGGTTGCGTTCTGCTTTCTCTTTGCTATATCCCCATGGTGAGTCACTGGATTTCATGGAAAAATCCTCCCCAATAAAGCAGGCCAAGGTATGCAATAAAAGCAAAAACAGCACAGCCAAAATTCCGCTTAACTACCTTGTCTTTGCCATCGTTAATGTAATAGTCGGTTACTTTAATGATCAGCAAAGTAATCATTATTATTTGCGGCATTCCTATATACATCACATTGCTCCCAGGAAATCGTAGTTTTTTACAATGGTCATCAACGACCAGGGGTACGATTTGTTGCCTTCCGTCCAATGCTTAACTATTTCCTCCCCTTCCATTTTCCCAACCTGACCGTTCCTATGCCACAAAACCAAGGTATACACGCCATATTCAACCCATTTCTGAAGCGATTCCAATTGGCTTTTTGTTAGTCCTGCTCCCTCGTACTTTGTATTAAATGGGAGATTGTTTCGATTAACATCTTTGCACTCGATGATAACCGTCCTGCCAAAGTGCGTACCAGGGATAATGATCCCAGCAAAGTCCAGCCATTCATTGCCTTTCAAATACACCAGTTCCATCTTCCCTTTATAGTACACGTGCCGCGTATCGGGGCCGGTCTTTTTGATTCTGGCGATACCCTTCGCTTCATAGAGGTCGCATTGCTGCTTTATACTATTTTCGAATGGCTTGCCTGTGTTTTTGGCTTTCATTATTCGTTCCTTTATTTCTTGAAGCCGACGACCACCCTTACCACAACGTTCCGTGTCCGGACACTTAGAGCACCGTAGGAATTTGCATGTTTTACGTGGCGAAATCCCCGTAAAGGCATTTCATAGCCATCGGCTTCAAACTAATTTTATAATTTGACACCGGCCAGCCGGGATCCACATCAGGCGCATCTAGCGTGTCTCCTGGAATCATGTTATGGGCTGTATACCGCCCTCCCTCGATCATTGCGTAGATACCGTGTTGGACTTCGACATTTTGTTAGGCCACTTAGGGATCCTCCCAGATCCGAAATCTGGTAATAATCTGCTTTCGGATAGCAAATTACTGCCGGTGCCAAACTGTTTCTATAACCTTTTTCAAAGCACCGAGGTCATGGCGTTACCGCCAACCAACTACTTATCCATTGAAAACCATCGACCAACGACATCCCGCTCACTCGGTGCTTTGAAAAAGGCGGCTACGGGCGCGGAGGGTACTGGACCCGTAGCCAATATGGGATGTTCTACCGCTAATGCCGGGGTCGAACCGGCCCCGTGGGGTATGAGGCCACAGGCAACTCGATTGATAGCGGCTTGTACTGCCAACCCATCCAGGCTGTACTGCCTTCTCTTCATTTGCTTCCTAGCCAGCCAAACATGGCCAGCGGCTTGAATTTGCCTTTATTGGATTTCGCTTCAATTTTGTGGAGTGCTTGCACGGTCTGGAATATTTCTTTGTGGTAAGCCTGCGGGACGCTATCAAGTGCGTTTCCGATTCGCCTGATTGCGATTGCTGCCTTTTCTTTATCGTTGACGGGTTCCGGTTCTCTGAAATCATTTCCATCAACAGGCAGATACGTTCCTTCGTCACCAATGTCTTCCAAATTCCGCCCCAATGCTTTCTTGCCGTTTGTGCTCATGGTTGAGCCTCCCGATGTTCTAGTGCTTCAAAAACGTGAATAACATACTTTCCCTTGTCCAGCAGCACTGTGTCTATATACTTCATGTTTTCTTTTATTTGCGAGCCGGTTACGCACACCGTGAAATTTCTTGTTTCTGGTGCGTTCTCCGGGCTTACCTGCGCCCATATATAAGGGATGTTATTTTGCGATTTAATGCAGAGTATCGACGCACCCATAGGCATTGTGATTGATTCATTCAGTTCACAGGGATTTATGGGATATTTATAAATGCGTAAGTTCGCACTTGATAAATCGGGCTCTGTTTTCATGGTTCTTTCCTCCGAGTTTATTAGCTCAACCCTGGGTGCATTCACCCCGATTTCAGTTTTTTACTTGATCGCCCTGAGCGGAGCGCATATCATGATATGCTCTCCTAACGCTTTTCTGACCGGGCACCTTAGCGCGAAAGGTAGCGCTGTAGCCGTCTCTCGTTGTCCATGCACTGCAGGTGACGTACGCGCCGCTCAGGACGACCAAGTATATGTTCTTCTCTCTATCACTTGCTCCCGTACTCTCGCCCGTGCGCTCAGGGGTCATTGATCAGGGTGGCTGCCTATCCTACTCTCCGGCATAGCCGCTGTTTCGGAATCGGTTGATAAAGCTTTTTGAATTGCCAATTGGGCTTGACCTTTCAAAGAGACCATATCATTCCACCTGCGTTAACTCAGCGGCAATTTTTTCCTTTATGGCAAAGCGAATATAGCATGACACTGATATACATTTATCCTGAGCATGAATCCGGGCTTGTTTGAGCAAAGTCTTTGTTATCATTAACGGGAATTGCTTAAGGTCTTTATTTTTTGTTCTGGGCATTTTCTATTCTCCTTACAATATATAATTAACACCTGATTACCAATTTTGTCAAGGGGTTTTCTCAAAATAGTGGAAATATAATATGTTGAATTGGATAGAGCCAAGAACGACAATGAGGAATCCGCTATTGACGCAAAGCCTATTTCGCGTCAATAAAAAGACCCCCGGCCTGAATAGACCGGGGAAAAGGGTTGAAAGGTATTAGAATGTCCCGCGTTAAGCGGAAGTCTAAATATCTATCTTATCTTCTTTCTTCCTGCCGAAAGCAATGCTGAATATTGATTTCCCCGATTTCGCCAAATCCGCATAGACTGCCAATATTAAAGACAATGCTATCAACAGAAAGAATCCAAGAACAATCCATGTATTAGGATAGTCCAGTACTCGATTGAGTGAACCTATTAACATGCCAATTATTGTATAAACACCTACTTGACGAGCACCTTCCTTCGAGCCTTCCTGCCGCCCTTCGGTTATAAGATTCTGCTTTTCTTGATCAGACATGATCCGCTCCCTATTTATTGATCAGCACTGCTAAATCTATAGTGTTTTTATTGATTAGTTTCGTCATCTCTTTTTGAGATATCTCTATTTCTGAAACCGCTTTATACAATATCTCTGATTTGGTTTTGAATTCCGCAAAAGCGTAGATAAACCCAATGATGATCACTATCGGCATAAAAAACCGCTGGAATCGTTCTCCTAACGAAAGCTCCTTTCTTTCGTTCAATTTATTCAGTGTAGTTTCGATCCCGGATAGTTTTTCTTCGAGCAAGGGGCATCTCACACATCCCGTATCTTCCATTTTCTTTATCCTCTCCACCAGTTTGTTATGATGCTCTGTGAGCCTAACAAGTTGGATAACAATTAGCCCTATGACATCGTCACAGGGTTTCCCCGCATCACCCATTTTCAGTTCTGACTCAATCATGTGCTGATCCCCCGATCAGTAAATCTGATATCAGTTATAATTACCCGTAAATATCACATAGGCTGCGCGCGTTACCTCCTATTTGCTTTTTCTCAAGACTCGCCAGCATGATCCAATGTCCTATACTCGTTCATTTTCATAAAGTTCTAAGGACATAAACCAGATACATCCACCAAGCACCAGAGACAATCAAACTTCCTATCGCGAACCATAGAGCCCATATCAATGCCGTTTTCATAGGCACATTCCTGCCAATGAAACAACAAAACACAATAGCAATGGAATCAGGACAATTATGTACGGAACCCAGTCTGTGTTTTTCATTGTGCCTCCAGTATCTTTGTCCGCTTTTCTATCTCTGCCACCTTTGCCAACAGCAATCCGATAGAGGCGGCATGATCCAAAACATTACGGCCTTGCAAATCCTTTGCCTTGATCTCGGCGGGAACACTCGGATCATCTATATCAATCCCATAGCGTGGCGTAGTTGAGTCAATTCCATCTCTTGGTTTCCAATTAAATCGGATTGTTTTCATTAGGCTCATATCCGGAGCCTTCGGATTTTCTTCAAGAACATTTTTGAGTTCCCTGCGGCTGCCGCTGGTTACCGCACCACCAGCGTGGATATTGTCTTCAACTGTAAGTCCATCTACCTGCGGTGTCGTACTCGACCCTATATAAACGTTTGATGCGGTGACACCCATTACGGTAGAGCCTACATCGTTGTCTTCGTACCAAAGGCCTAGGATGTTTGTTAAGTTATTCCACCACCAACCGCCACGATTCTTCACATCCTCGCCAAGGTATTGCTCGGTGATTCCACCACTGTTCGCCAAAAATGTTCCGATCCCAGTAAATGTTATCCCTGGATCGGTCCCAATGATCAGACTGTCGGGTGTATGCATATGGTTTGCGCTTGCCCGCTGAATCAAGAGGTCTGCACCAATGGTGAAGGATGTCGTTGCGTTTACCGTTCCTCCGGAGCCTATGTTTCCAGGTGTCAACAATTGCTTTGAGGCGGTCAGGTAACCGGTAACTTCCGTATTACTTGGAAGTATCTGCTGTGCCCATAAATTGGCCGTGCTGAGCGCAAGGATAATCAATAGATATCTGGTCAATCGGTTCATCGTCTGTTCTCCATTGGTTTAAGGATTGCGGTTTTCAGTTCTTCCAGGTACTCGAAAATGGTTTCTGTTTCTTTAGTCAAGAGAACTCTATCGAATGCGATTACCAACCGCCTCAAGAAGATTTGGTATTCAAGGTTCTCGATTTCAACCACATTGAGTTTTTGCCGGAGCCGTAACGCTTCGGCTTGAGCGGTTTGCAGTTCTATTTGAATGCTTTCTGCTTGGGTTTTCAATGCATGGTTTTCAAGCAGAACCTCATCCATTGTTATGGCTACGGGGTTGGTGGCGTAATAGATATCGGGAATCGCGCTCAATTCCTGCGATTGCACAAATACCGCTGTGAGCATAAATAGAATTGTGAGTAATGCTTTCATTTAATTGCTTCCCCTTCATGGCTATGATGTTCTTCTAATAGTTTTTTGCATAACATTAAACCTCGTTCAAGAACAAGTTCCGTGCGTTCCGCCTGAGTATAGTCTTCCCAAATCAATAACATGTTATCCATCATCATGCCGTCCAGCATTAAAAAACGAACGTCAATGATATTGTTCCTCAACATGTATTGGATCAGGACTTCATACTCCTGCCATTGAATAATACATGACTGGATTGGTGTTAGTTCTAATTGATCAGATTGCATAGGTATGATGAATAGTAGTGCTATCAGAATCGCTTTTTTCATGGCTTTATCTCCTTTTCTACTATTCATTATACCAATAATACCGATATTATTTCGTTGCCTCTCCTTAGTTTCTAGTAACTCAAATAATGTGTTCCTGTTGCATCTTCAATAACAATTCGATTGTTTGCTGAATCAATCCAGGTTTTCCCTGTTGTATCTGGATTGCTATCTCCGGTTGAATCCTCTGGTAGCCAAATATCGCTAGAGAAGGTAGCGCTTCCAATTACAGCGATAGAGGATGTCACACTAATAAGATTAGAACTCACAGTGGATAGATTAGATATTCCGGCATTATTAAGACTTCCAACTAATCCTATTGTTACCGCGGTTGCATCTATTTTAAATAAATCAAACGTATTTATGTTCCAAGTCCACTCCACAAGATCGAAGGATCGAGAACTCCAACTATCTGGATCTCCTAAATAGTTCCAGTACTCAACAATCGTGCCCCCTCTTCCGGATATCCCCGTTGTATCTCGTTCAAAAATGATTAAATCCGGATCAATTAAATCCTGGCCATTCATATCAATTCCGGTAGTTGAAAGTATCTCATCGTTTGCGACTACATTATCCAAATCCTGGCTTTCGCTCGTCAGGTAGGTATCAACCAACATGCCAGCGGTGATAGAACTTGGTTTTACAGCGGCCGTTATCGAAGGGACGCCATCATTGTAGGTAAAATCAATGGTTCCGGAATCGGTAAGGATGCCGCCTACCGCATCCTGTGCATTCTCGTTCGTGTAACCGCCCACGCCACCGCTCGCTTGCCCGGTCGTTTTCCATATGCTTTCGCTGGCCTCCCAGTACGGTATGTTCCCGTCCACCTTGCCCGCCATGTCGAAATTATCCAGATCATCCATTGTCAGAGTAACGTCAAATAGGATGTTTTTGCTTTCCTGAATAGTGAGCGATATCTTGGTAGAGGAAGGTATTAGGCCATACGCTCCGCCCGCCGTCGCTTCCTGTAGGTCTACATCACTTACATTCAGCATTGGATAATCAATATTCGGGATATCGGAGCCGTCTAGAAACAATTCTTGGATACGAATAGAGACGTAATCCTCCGTTGCATCAATTATCAATTTATTAGAATCCCGTGAAAACAGTTTCCTGAATTCTGCATTCACACCGTCCAGTTGACTGAATACTCCAGCCCCGCTGGTTCCCACGTTTTCAAACGTTTCCGGGTAGCCCACGGCTCCATGATTACCCCATGAATACGCGGTATTCCAATCAGATGAATTATCCGTCGTTGTCGTGTACGTGCCCGCGCCGGTTCGTTTCAAGAGGCCATTGGTGGAGAACACGCCGTCCAGTTCGGTACCGGATACAGTATCATCCGCACTTGTTGTGTATCCAATCGATCCATGATTGCCCCATGTGTAGGCAAGGTATCCAAGCGCTATCAACGGCTCCCCATCGGTTGCACTGAACGTATTTGAAGCGGTTTTCCTTAACAGCCCCGTAGAACCAAAAAGGCCATCAAGTTCTGTACCGGATACGGTATCATCGGACGAAGTGGTATAGCCTACATCGCCGTGGTTGCCCCAGGATTGAGACAAGATTCCAAGCGACACGTTAGCCGCCAATGATGCCGAAATGTCTGTGATGGCCACGGAATGCGGATTCCCGGTGGTCGTGGCTCTATGTGCGGTGTTGGCTGCCACGTTAGCCGATAAAGTGGCGGATACCTCATCAATATCAAGGCTTCGCAATTGAGAACCATCGCCGGTGAAGTAAGCCGATACAGAAGAGACGTTCACAATCGCAGTTGAGCCTGAAAACGTTCCCGATAGTTCATCCGTTCCGAATTTCGGTACATAGAAATCCGCCAGATAATCCTCATTGATTGCCGTGGACACATCTTTCAGCATCAATATGTATTCGTTCGAAGTGAAGTTCTCACCTTTCTTCAAGATTGTTTTGTTGCGTTCGCTGTATCCGGTTTCAATAAATACCTTCCGGTTCGATCCGGAATTTTCCCACACCTGGGATATCCACGTGGAACCATATTCGTGTGTCAGGTAAAGCGTATCGGTTGCGCTTCCTCCTGCAACCTCGGTTGAATCCGGAATTGCATAACAAACGATGTATTCGCTGGATGATGGAATTTCTTCACCAAAGTCTAATTGATGCTGCGTTGCGTTCACGACTGATATTACAGGGTATGACTCCTTGTATGGACTTCCATTTTGGTATACCCATAACATTAAATCCTGCTGAAGCGTTTCGGAATGAGTGACCAGAATGATTGAATCCGAAGCGTTGCCGATGGGTATAACATTCGTTGCCTCTGCCATGTTCGCCGTGAAATAGTTGCCGGTGAACGGTTCGCCAAAGGTGAAATTCACCTGGTTAATCGTATCCTGGTAGTTTTCAGTTACCGCCTTGCGTTTCTGCCCGGTGGTTTCGTGCAGATCGTATACCACGCGCCTTGTAGCCAGGTTGTGAGCCACATCTACCGAAGCGGAACCGCCAACCAAGAATGTATAATTGTTCGCCGTTGCCGTGCCTGTATCGGCGTTTTCAAGCGTGGTTACTCTGGAATCCAGATCGGAGATATCAATCACGTTCTGAAGTATCAACGCTACGTTATTATCTATCTGTGATTGCAAGGAAGCGGTATCAATCTGCTGTGTCGGCAGTCCAATCACAATGGCACCAGAGCCGAATACAATTTCACCATTCAAATAGGTCTGAACATTGAGCGTCGAACTTGACGATTTTAGCGAACCATTTGAAACGATATTCCCCGCTGTCATGGTCCCTGATATCGTTAAATCGGCAATCGAATTCAACCGGCTCGTGATTCGGTTCTCGATAAATGTTGGCAGTAAATCGCCTGTAGCGTCCTTGATTAAATCGAAATGGTTTATGATCCAATCGGATGCATTGGATACGTATTCAATGATCGTGGTAGACGAAGCGGAATCAGTCAGGCCATCCCATGATATCGAATTGGCCGTATTGATTATGAAATTGGTCAACAGATCGCTATCCGTGGAATCCATAATGATATCGTTCGCGTAGATGGTGATTGATTCCCCGGCATCGTTCGTAAGTGCTGGCGAGAACGCAAATCCGTTGCCCCCGGCATCGTCGTTCAGGAAGGTCACCTTGCCCGTTGCAGAATCGTAATAGATTTTCCCCCCGGTTGTATCGGTAGCCGATTTTGTCAACTGTAAGGCGTTCGTAGCGTCCAGTGCTGCCACGATCCTAACCGGTGAATTTGTAACCTCGAAATGCTGGTCTATTCGAGTCGTTCCGCTTTCCACATTGAGCCCGGAGGCGATCTGCACCTGCTCGTTGAGCGAATCAAGTTTGATCGGTATATCAGTAGTCGATTGAATAACCGCATAGTAATTCCCCCCTACGGTTTGCACGAATATCTTGACCTGGAAGGTTGACGGGTCTCCGATCAGTGCCGGTGTGTCTGGCGTTGCGCCCCGAACATCCAACCCGAAGAATTGGCCGGTCCGAGACGAAATAGTTTTCCCTGTGGCCGTAATATCGTTTTCAGATATGATTCCGGCCTTTGCTCGTATTCGCCCATCGAACTTGTTTTCCGTTGAAAGCCCACCCCCGCCCGGTGGAGTGTTCGTCGATGTTGGTGTAGGCGTTGGCGTTCCGCCTGTCGGTGTCGCGGTTGGTGTATTTGTTTCAGTTGGCGTATTTGTATTTGTAGGCGTAGGTGTAGGCGTAGATGTCGGAGTTCCAAATATATACGCTCCGACTGTCCCGCCGCTATCCAGCCGATCGTATCCATCTAAGTCATATGGAAGCACACCAAGCCCTGCACGGATGATCCCCAGTATATCGGTTGTACTCGCCGCAATGTGGTAATCATTTGCCGATTGGTTGATGTATCCCGGCGCCGCATTATCCCCTATCGTATCCAATCCAGCATATTCCCCCGGAACAACGGAATCTTCATAACTATTGCCCCTGAAACCAACAGCGTAACCGACAGGCCATGCTCCGATTCTGAGCGCACTTTCAGGGGCAAAGGTATCATCCTTATTATTCCACTGTGCAAATACGTTGTACTTCTGAGAAAAGTTCAGCCGGTAAGGTGCAATGACACCATTATCATTGTATCCTATATTGAGCCTTTGCTCGCCAAATGTGTTGTTCCATAGAATTACATGGTTTACTGAAGCCGTTGAATTATCCGCGGCTATTGCAGCAACAGGCTCAGCCCCGCTGGTGTTGTCCAACACATTTTGAATAATTGCGATTCCATGTGTCGTGCTGGTGATTACATTTGTCTCTATGATATCAGCACTAAGGTCTACCAACTTATTGTATGCTAGAATGATATTGTCACTGATCGCAACATCTACTGGAATGTCAGTATCACTCTGGTAGTTCGGCTCAAACAGCCCTTCATTGCCAAGCACGGTATACCAATTTACAGTCAATTCTGTACTCGCACTTGTTATGTTTCCACGAACCAGCCTAAATGGGCTACGCTCAGTTGAGAAGTTACCGAATGACGAGAAATCACTGACGTTATTGATTGTTCCATAGCACAGCCGCCACTGGTATAAACTGGCACTACTTTGACTATCTAAAAAGTTATTATGTAACCAAAGCATTGAACTTGTCTTGTGTCCGTTCAACTGACTGGAAGGATGGGTAATATTGATTCCCTCGATCTTCAGGTATGTGTTCGTAATCGCGGTTGCGCTGCCTGTAGCAAGGTTGATTGTTCCCGCCCCCGTTGCAGGTTGAATCACAAGCCATGCGGTTGCATTCGCACCATTGTAATCAGCACCGTCTGGAAACGAATAGTCTCCAGTCGCAAGGTAAATCTGCCCGCCGTCAACCGTATTTCGAGTATAGGTAGTGTTATTGAATGCCTTCAATCCTGAAACCGCTGCGGAGATAGTCAGGTATGGGCTTACACTGATGGCTGTATAACTCGTGCCCGCTTCCCCGGTTCCATCATTTCCATTCGTTGCATCGACCAGGGCATGAGTAATTCCATAAGAACCACTTCTATCATTCAAGTATAATTGCGGCCCAAGTCTCTCATCCGGTTGTGTGAATCCATCCTTCCCAACTTCCGAATTCAGTATACTGTTTTCGTCGCCTACCCAAGGGAAAGCAGCAAAGTTCAAGTCGATTTCTTCCTGGTCTACTAGAGCACTCGTGGCAATCGGGATGGTACTAGCATACACCTGAACCGCATTTGGCTCCCCACGAGCACTGATACTCATTTCATCGATAATGGCTTGCAGTCCATTACCGCTCTGGTCTGTTGCAGACACGATCACACCCGCGACAGGCTTCTGGTTAATTCCAAACCGTTGGAATGCCACTACCTCGGCCGTAAAGTCTCCTGGTACAATTTCATAGCCCGGCCATGCCCAATTACCAATCACCTTCGGATAGTCCAAGGTAGCGCTATTCACCACAGTAGAATTCACGGTCTCGGTTCCAACCGTCGCACCGTCTATAACCCAATTTGTGGCTGTCCAAATCGTGGGCGCAAAACCACTCTTCCCCACTCCAGTATTATCATCCTCATAAATGAAATCGCTCAATGCGATAGTAACCTGAAGAACGTTTCCACTTGCACTCTCGTCGAGATCGGCATCATTCGGGTAGGCTTTCCGCAATACCCTTGTACCCCAAACTTGGCGGGTAGTCGTGCCGAGAACCATATCGTTCCCGCTACGGCTATATCCCTCACTGGTCACGGTAAGAATAAAAGATGCGCTTTCCGGTTCACTTGTAGCTGCAATCAAACCACTGTATGTCATACCCGGCGTTCCACCAAGAATATCCACGACTGCATACCAATTGAACACAGTCACACTAGTAATTTGTGCTTGACCAGTTGCTGGTGTTGGTGTGTTTGTTGGTGTTGAAGTTTCCGTAGGCGTGGCAGTTGAAGTTGAAGTAGATGTAGGTGTAGATGTAGGTGTAGATGTAGGTGTTGGTGTATTGGTTGCAGTAGGTGTGTTGGTTGCAGTAGGTGTTGGAGTCGGTGCTCCCCCATCCGGATCATTTGCCCCAATCGAATGCGGGGCACTTCGAGCCACACCAAATATATCCACCGTAACTGTCTGAATAACCCCAGCCGGGAATGGAAGCGTACTAGGATCGACCCCACTATCTGTATGAGAGTCTCCGCTGGTGATCGTGAAGTGAGTACTTGAACTCACGAATGTGAAGGTCTGATTAGAACCACCATTTGTACCGTAATAATCATCAGCCTCATTTTGTTCTCCAAAGTTGTAATTATTCACACCGTCGTCATTTGTGTAGGTGCCAGTGATCGCATTAGAACCAACTAGAATATTGTTCTGATTGTACGATTCACTCGCACTTATGAGCCGAATAGCAGCAAGAGAACCAGTCGGGCCGATAAACACATTATTATAGGAATATGATGTAACCGACGCACTGCTCTCAAGTTTGGCTACGGAGAATCCATCCGTAGCCCCCACTATGATATTGTTCACCATCACGACCGTGTGCGCCGTGTCCATCACGATCCCCTTTGGATCGCTTGTATTGTCATATGCATGAATCAGATTCCCCCTCAGATCTAACACACCACCTGTCGCTCCTGCACCAAGCCAGACCGGATTCGCACCTCCATTTCTGATATGCTGATTCCAGCACCAGACAAACGCCTCATTGCTGAACATCTGCCCCTGCATCCAGGCATGGCTAAAATCGCTTGTGCCACCAAGAGCATCTGTCAACGCCCCATCATGCTGATTTGCAGTTAGGCTATCCAACCAGACGTAATCATCAATAGTCGTCGTCCAACCATTTATTAAGATCCCGCCCAGATCACCATTACTGATGGCCGTTCCACGAGCAAAACCTGTACCAGTGAGATCCGATTGCTGCGCGTCTTCCCACAACTGCCATGTGGCGTAATCTGCCGCGGTTCCTATAGTCCATTGTCCCGCGGTTCCATGCTTCTTTGTGCTCAGGGTGGTCTTATTTAGGTTAATTACTTCGGTAGTGTCTATAATGCGAATGGATGAAAGCAATCTGTCTATCACACCCTGTGAATCCAGTTCAATCAAGAAAGACTCTGTGTCTTTGCTATTATATGGCAGCAATTCCAATGCGGTTTTCTGTCCAGAGTCCAGCAGTGAATCCATATCAAACCTGTACTTCCGTTGAAACGCATTGCCTTCTTTATCTGTGTATCCTTGTATCCATTCGTCCTTGAAATCATCCAGCCTCACCTTAATCCAGGTAAAATGACTCAGATCACCGGCCATCCTACCCATGTCCTTGGGGCTCCAGGATTGCGCCTCTTTATCTGAGATCCACTTTACCCCACCATCCCCGATCATTCCGCGGAAGTTCCCAGCCGTTCGTACTTCTTCCCAATCCGACACACTCCAATCCTTTTCAACCTTGTTCGTATGTAATGCATCTTGGTTACTCAGCGCGAACACATACCACCCAGATAAAGTTGGTGGCGTAGGAGTAGGTGTAGATAATTGCCCATAAGCAGGTTCAAGCCTGTAAGCAGAGATTACACCCAGTGTAATATATAGGAGTAAAAAAAATCTCTTCATCGTCTCGATGCCATCCATATTAAGGGTGGTGTGAATTCTGATTCTGCATAAATTGAAATATGATTCACTATTTCGCCATTATCCTCTTCTTGGCCTACCGTGTTTGGCGTATTTCCATATTTTAGTATTTCCGATAGGGGGGGAATTGCGTTATTGAGAGGCAGCGTCAAGCCCGTCTCACTTGGAATGCAACCGAAATAATATTGTGTAGTGGTTTGAGTCCAGTCTGCAACCACGCTACCGGCTCCCTCTCCGCTTATATCTCCCAGTGCAACGAACGAGTTTCCGTCCGGTGAATATTTAGCACTTAAATCAGGGTTAGTAAAATTGCCCTCTGTGAAACTTGCGATTCGAAATAGCTGATCCATTACATCAATTCCATCGCTCAGGTAATGCTTTGATATATGGTTAATTTGTGTTGTCCATTGTAAGGTAGTTCCGTTTGATATGTTTGTCATAAATGCGATCTGAGGACTGTAGATGGCATCTCCTACCACTGGATCGTATAATAGATATTCACCGAAGTCGCCCAGATAATCATCATAGTGGGGCTCCTTGGTGAACGTATCGCCAAAGGTAAATACATCTATATTAGGATTAAATACGGTATGTTCGTCATTGACTGACGGGAAGCCGCTACGCTTGTAATGCCGTACCGGGCCGCCCTGCAATGCCTCTGCTGGATTCGTTGGCCTACCTTGCGCAAACGGGAACCATACACGGGGCGAGGAAGGCGCATTCTTTGAGTATCCGCCTTCGCTCCCATATTGGCCTGATTCGATATTGAAAGCAAAGGCAGTTCTGAGATTATTGAATCCGGTTGCGCCCAACCACACACCACCAGGAATCACACTAAATAAGGTGCTGATATCCTCTGATGCCGGTAATGATTGCTCGAATGTTTCGGATTGAAGTTGAAGCAATATATCGAACACGGGCGCACCGTCTTTCGTCGTAATATTTGACGGGGTCGTTCTGTATTGCATCCTCCACGCTTCGCCGCTCGTGGCTATTTTCCCAGCCTCATGATATGGATAAGGAAAATCATCGCCTGCTCGTGGTATCCGTGTTCCTGGAACGCCAACCGCCCGCGCCACCATAGCCAAATCATCAAACGACATGTATTCTGTGCCACTCGTAGGACTGAATCCCGCCCGCCATTCAAATACATCGAATCCGATGCCGGAACGTACATCATTGATTCTATCCTGGATATCCACGCCATTCTTTGCCAGCCATGAGAATATCTTGGGTGGCCCCGCATCCAGCGAATAGAGTTGTGTATTCGACATAGATAGGTGATCTTCAAGAATGTTCAGGTTTTCCATGATCTGTCGAACAAGCACATCCCAATTGGTATAGCGCGCCATTGTGGTTTCTATGGAGTAATCATAACTCATGCTGAATTACTCCTTGTGAACGTTCCACGGGGAGCCGCTACCGTTTCCAAAGTCGGTGGATCCGTTCCCTCGGCAAGGTACATATTGCGAATGGTGGCCAGTCCCGTTTTTACGATTACAATGATGTCAGTGCCGGATATGCTTCCACCAAGCCCCACTTGGCCGGATGAAGTGATATCCATAATCGTACCGAATAGTTTCGCTTGTGCCGGTGTGCCTGGAAGAGTCAAGCCGGTAGTATCGTAGGCCGCGCTTGCAATTGCATGGATTAGAGTATTGAGCGCCAGAATGTTGTCCTGTGGGCATCGCATGGCCAAGCCAAATGGTGATTCCGCATAGGTTCCGGCTCCAGGAACAAGGGTAGCGTCTCCCTCCGCGAAACTACCGCCATCGGCGTTCACGTCCAGGAATGGCGTTTTATTCGTCACGGCAACGAGCCCATTCGCCATGTAGAGGCGCATGAGATCAAGTACCTTATCCGCATCTACGGACGTTCCGGCCGTAAGTCCAAATTGCTCAGTGGTTACGCTGTTTAATTCCTGATCGACGTATCTCTGTACAACGTCTATCTGATCGTTGATATCCCAGTCGGCTAACACGGTTCCGGTTGGAAGCGGGATATCCGTATACACTTCCGGGTTGCTTGCCCCGGCATCGGTCACACGTACAGTGGCTTTGTCTTCCGTTGCGTGTTTCGCGGTGATTGTGCCGCCAAGCCGGATATTTTGTACCCGGTTTTCTACTCCTGGCCATGAATTGACAGGGTCAACGGTTGCCCCATCATATGTAAATGAAAGTGCCGGTCTATTCTTTTGGATTCCGCCCTTCAATATGCTGCTTGTCGAATCTGGCCGCTCTCCAAGAACCATTTCCATTTGGATTGCATGGCCGATCATTCTTACACGGATTTCGTTTGCCGTGTATTTGGTCGAATCATCGTTAAAGAATCCGCCGAAGGCATCAGCAACCTTGATTATCGTCCGGCCTGCATAGAAGCACGGCCCCATGTTCGTCTGTGTAACATCCCTTTGAAGAAGCGTAACATTGTAGGCATCGCCAGGATCGCGCCTTCTATTGAGCACCGCCTTTGCATGTATCGTGATATCATTGGTAGTTCTGTATCCTGGCACTGATCGAGTGATATGGTTTAATGGTTTCGTTGCCTGTTCTTCGTCCACATAATTTCTGGAAATTGATTCTCCTATTCTTGGAACATCTGCCCCGACAATATCAAGGTCGTTTATGTATTGCTCTTCGTCCTGGTTGGTTTCAATCGAGATACACGAAGGGTTATCGCCGCCATAAATGAATTTCGAGAATTGGGGCGTGAATGAGGCATCTACATCCTTGAAAAAGAATGTATGATCCTCCATTGCTGAAGCCGTTGGCAGAAAGCCCCAAGAGAAGCCCGTGCGCTCCGCCAGTGCCGTAAATATGTCATAGAGTGACGTTGATCCATCGTAAACGAGGTATTCAATATCGGTTGATGCCCCGGAGGTATCCTGTTGAATCGTGGCACTGGAATTTACACCCTGGATTGTATCCTCGTTGCCCTTGATGTACGTGTTCCATAAATCATACACGACAGAATCAGTGCCGCCCGCTACGCCCGTTTTCGCTTCATTGTCGTATACGATATACGGATTATTAGGGTCGGCCCCGTAATTCACGCGAGGCTTGATATTCTTTAATTGCTCCTCGAATCCCTTCGCGGTAATTTCAATCAGGTTCGATGCCGGTGAATGGCGCATTGAAGTGACGTAACCATGAAACCATTGATTATTAGTACTGGAATCGTACCCGGCAAGAACGTAATCACCTACCCGAATACCTCGTTTATCCGGATAGCGGGAAGGCACAGCGGCCTGCAACTCGGCGCACAGGCCGCCGCGCTCCCTGCCAAGGAGAATGAAAACAACATCCGTGGCTCCGGGAAGAGTCCGGGTCACGGATGGATCTGATCCTGACTTTATGGCGAAGTATCTTGAGTAGGTCATTTCTGCGAACAAGCCTCTTCTGGATATTTATATCCAGTAAGGCTACCTCTTCGTTGTCTTCGCTTTAGCATATCCAGCGCAATATTATCCATTGACTGGCATATGCCATCATATTTGCTAAACGGCATACTCATTCCATATGTTGCGTCCATCCCGCAATCCCAGGAGTTCTCGCCTTTTCCTTCAATAGGAATGCCCAAAGGAATATTCACATCTATTATTGTGTGTGTCCTGATAAACCATCTTGGGCGTTCGTGGAAATATGTTTTCACCTTGTAAGTACACGGATAGGCACCCTCTGGCATTATAATTACGGAATCGCCTTGATTGATTACGTTGAAATGCGACTTGGATTTTCCGAATAGAATTTCTCTGAAATCAATGTTAAAATGCCACCACCAGGGATCTTCTGAACGCCACTCCATTGGATCTCTCCACAAGTCTATCCAGAGCGTGTAATTGAACATTTGCATACCGATTATCCTTCCGCTTCCATACGTCTCATCTTCCCTTTTTGTCTTTTCCATAAGCCATCTTTCCCATTCGGCGTTATTGATGCTGACGTGAATGGAAAACAATACCAATCGAAGGCTGATACTTATTGCGCATTCGTAATTGGCGATTCCAGCCTCGATGCCGAATTTCCAAGGAAGGATATACCACTCCTGGTAAAAGGTTGTTTTTTCAGTGATGTTTAACCAGTGCCTAAAACATCTTTTTTCTCGTATTGAATGCGCTCTCATTTTCATCCTCCTCCTTGTTTATGGTTATTTTCTGCCATTGCTTCTACATCTAATATCACTCGCTCCGCCCGATCTGCCCGAATGGAAGTCTTTAACGAATTGGCCGTACTTGACCCGCACGGTGCCCACGGATGATGCCAGCACTTGCAATATTGGCATTGTGGAACATCGCCTATTTCTTCTGGTTGTGTCATATGCCGAATGTATCCAGTATTTTCATGGTTCGTTCAATGCATTTTTTGATACCTTTTTTGTCGTCCAGATTCAGCATTTCCGGCAATCCGCCAGAATCAGTATCGTGCTTACTTGCTATACTTACGGCATCTATCGGCGAGGCACCCGCCTCCATTGCTCCAATAGCCCAAGATGATCCAGACCCACAACTATCAATTTTTTCGGGGTATTCCTTTGGCACCATGTAATCATCCCAGTCGATAATCATGCCGTCTTTTGTCAACTCGATGACATACCATTCTTTATTGAATTGCGGCTTCTTATCCCAATGCTTCCCTAATGAATACCACTTCAAGAATTTCAGAACATCGGCCAGCGCCCCGCTGCCACCAAAAAGCGAGTACCCATTCTTGGATTTCAGTGCCCAAATTTTGCTTTCGTGGGATATCGATGTCCCGCCGTCGTACTGAGTATCGGTGGCTATGCATTCATTGTTGCAGGCTATCGTTGTCATGATTCACCCTCTACTGAATCCTTATCAGGTTATGAAAATAACTCGTTAGAAAGCATTTGCCTTGTATGGCGGAGTCCAATTCAATCACCAGAGCTACATCTAAATTCCATTCGCCCGTAATCACTTTTCTGATCGTTCCGCTTTCCTGGATATCCAGAATAAACACTCTGTCGCCTTCGGTAAAAGCGCTCATTTTCTTTACTGTTGGTACGTGTACCGAGAGTAATCACCGTCAGGAACCGCCCTTTGAAATATCGCCTTGACCTCCGACTGGTCATCCGCCCAGAAGTGCCTACCTTTTTGGAAATAGTTTGATATCGAAGTATCCTGGTCATAAACCACAATGTGGTATTTCGAGATTTCCCCTTGCCCATTCACAAGCGCCTCTTCCAGAACGGATTCATATAGCGCCGATGACGAGCGGATTATAGGCTCTGCCACGCTCCAGGTTGCATCCCTGGATATAGAGGCGGATAGCCGGTATGTCGTAGCGTCCCGCACATCGTACGGATTCTGTACCCTTGCTATTGAGTCCACGTTCACCGTCCAAGATGGATGGGATACCGATAAGATGGCCGTGCCTGCGAGGGATGCTGTCCAATTCATAAAGAGATGGTTATCGCCCTGGATAACAACTTCTGAAGTGGAGGTTGTTATGACTCCCGACTGTGAGCCGGTTGCATCGTAAATAGCAACGACGCTTTCAATTAGTTCAACCGTGGTTAGCGATGTATCAATAGGCAGGAATGCCGTAATCGTTTCACCAAGGGTCAATTCAACCGGCATCAGTATTTGATTATCCGCATATACGCCAAGGGTGCAGATTAGAAACAGGATGATTGCTGCTACGATCTGGAATGCTTCCTTGATCAGTGTATTCATGATACCAACTCCTCTATTTCTTCATTAAATTCTTGAAATTCAAACAATGTATTATCTGTACTTGATATGCAATGCGGGCTAAAAAACAGTGTTTCCTTGTGTTTGTTTTCTTTGCCTGCGGTATCGCCATTGCCTATATTCGCATATCCACCATGTGCTTTCCATGAATGATAAGTCCAGCCATAATTCAATAATTCTTCATGCTCCTCGAAATAACCGGCCAATACGATTCTGTATGTTTTGTTTCCGCCACGCTCAATGCACCAATCACGTACCTTGTGAGCGACATCTAAATCATCCTCATTGTATAGATCGGATTTTCGCTCCGCTTTATCACTGTATGGAGGATCAAAGAAGATTCCGCATGTTCCACATTTTTCCTGCCATTTCCCGCCACAAACCCGCGTCCAATCACCGCAAACAACACGAACATAACGTAACCGTTCAGATAACGCACGGAACCATTTATAAATATTGGTGTTATAGGGTTCGCTTAAATCCGCCCCGCCATCACCCACATGCGGTATTTGGCCTATTGCATGAACACCCATCCCGCCATCACCCACATGCGGTATTTGGCCTAAACGTGTAAGCCCTGAACCAATCCAACAGGACGCTGCCCATATCCAATACCCGGCTAATTTTGGATCATGCCATTCATCATCTATGATCAAGTTTTCAAGCAGGTATTCTTCATTTGCAATCAACTTCCGCTTCCGTGCGGATAAATCAGCATGGTTTACCGGCCAGTCGCACCATTTAGCGGTTTCATCCGGTGATAGGTGAATGGAACGCCATACGTTTGAAATGAAACCGTCTTTATCACATACTGTTTCCATTTGATTTCCGTGATACTCCGGACGATTCAATAACACCGCTCCAGACCCAAAGAACGGTTCAATGTAATGCTTCACGTCTCCAAGCGCATTCCACACGATATCAGCAACGGCAGACTTACCGCCAAAGTAAGGGAAAGGTGCTTTGTCTGCGTATGCTGTAACCATTATCTTCTTCTCCGAACGCCGCCGCGAATATCATCGCGCGGTCCGCCTGTGATCGTTGCATCAATACCCTTATCCTCTTCCCTGTCCGCCTCGGTTGGCGTGTACCCCGCAAACCAGCCGGTGCTGCCAATGTCCGTATTGGCAGCCAGTTGTGTGATTGGAACGGTTTGCACATTCACCTGGTGCTGATTGCTCGACATGGTGATAATCATTAACGGCTGCCCACCCTTGGTGTAAATCGTGCAGGTTTCATCCCCTGCCAAGGTTACCACCAGGTCGTTGTTGATCCGTACTATGTTCCCCGTTATTTCTGTTGCCATTACACCCTATTTAGAATTGCATCGAACACCTGTTCACATCGGTTCTCATCTTTCATTTCGCAATACGGTGTGTTTATTTGAAGATTCAATGCCTTGCACGTCTTAATATGAAAGTTCTGCTTACCATGATTCATTCTCCTATAATGATTCGTCAAGCACACCAACAATAGTCAACTTCTGCAAATTGGCATCCATATTGAACTTGATTTCTCCAGCCTCATTTTGGACGATAAAATTATCCGATATGTATATTTTGCTTGTATTTAATAGGTTCGCCGTGGTGGTATCCTCGGTTGAGCCCTCCACAAACGAACCGTTTTCCTTTACGCTTGGAACTGTATCTTCTGATAGAATTTCAACAGAGAACTGATTATTCAAATTGTTCTGCTTTGCATCCTGGCGGCCCACCATGTCCTGGAAGGAATTCAGAACACATTTCGTGTATTTCCAGAAGTTGTCTGCATCAATATAGCGGAGATAGAACTCGAATTTACCGTCACCGTCTCCCTGCAAGGCACTCAATAGCGCCGCTTTTCTGGCGTGGAAATCCGACAGCACATCATCGCCGATTTCGAGTTGAAGCGATATGGCCATCCCGTTTGGAGTACCGCCAATATCGAGTTCACCGTCTGCACCGGGTATCTTGAAGCGCTCGCGGGTGTACGTCACACGCGGGTCTATATCAATAATATTTATTCGCGGGTCATCATTGAACAACAGGCTGTTGTCGATTGATGGCGCGTGGGCTGCTTCGGTGTAGGCTGTCATCGGCTCATGTCCCTCGCAGCATTACGGATTCCCTCTTCGACTGCATCTTTTATTCTCGATGGATTGGCATCGCCATAGACATTCACGACAGCGGATAATCCACCAGCGCCGATTCCAGAAGCATTGCCAAGCGGGATGTTTTTGAATGCATCAAATAAACCCGAAAGCCTATCCGGACCAGAAAAGAACGGCCCCACTCCACCGCCTAGAATGTCTGTAGCGCTCGTGTTCGCCAGCCCTGCTTTTGCTGCACCCGCAAACGGCTTAACGGATTCGATATAATTCTTAAAGCCTTCTCCAAATAATCCTTCGAGGATAAAGCCGCTAAGATTCTTGAATACTTGCTCAAGTGCCGATTTAAAAAATGAAGTAAACGCATCGGCCATTTCGTTGATCTTTTTATTATCCTTTAATGCATCAAACAAACCGTTTTTTAGCATGGAATCAACAAAATCGTTCCCAAGAAATTGATCAACGCGTGTCAATAGACTGTCCGCAGCCGACTTAAATGCCTTGAACAGAATATCCACCAACGCAGATCCAAGAGCACTTGCTGATATTAGTCCCTCCCTGAATTGCTTCCATAGTTCAACGAGATCGACGATAAGGTTCTTGATAGCGGGACCAAAAAGGAATTCAACAGTTTTGTACAGCAGAAACAAAGCGCCGCCTATCAATCCAACAGGAGAGGCCATGAGGGCGAACACTCGAATTAGTTTCCCGCCTATGGCGAACACCGGAGCCAGTGCAGCGAATAAAAGTCCCGCTTTGGCTGCAAGAACCACAAATGTTTTAACGGTTTCCCTGTTGGCTTCCAGCCATGCTATGCCGGTCTTCACCGCTTGGACTATCGTTCGCACGTACGGAAGAATTGCTTCCGCTATGGTTTTGGTTACCTCGAATTTAACCGCCGTGAATGCTTTGGTTAGAACCTTGTTTGCTTGCGCGGCTTTTCGTGTTTGCTGCTCGACCATTAACAGGCGTGTTATTTCCGCCTGCATTGCCTGTTTTTTTGCGAATTGCACTAGAGGAACGGCTTTTATTTGCTCGGATAACTCCTTGATCTTACTCCTGGCTTCTTCGTTCTTATTCGCAAAGTCCTTAAAACCAAGAGTGATTCCGCCAAGAAGCGCACCAGCCAGGAAGGTGAATCGTTCGGCCTGTTCGACCATGCGGCCACCTACACGGTCAAGCCCCTGGGATATTGAAACCATCGAAGCCAACACGCGCCGCTGCATATTCGTAACGATACCTACGGCCTTCCGTGCGCCTGCCGTGGCCTTCTCGGTAGTTATTACAAACTGCGCTATGATCTGTCCTGCGTTAATTCTGGCTGCCATTGATTTTCGCTCTCACTCCGAATACGTCAGGATATTTATCTCGATATACATCTATTGCGCTTTTCAATGATGGCATATCAATTGATTTCTTTATTTCACATGGATCAGTTTTGCTGATTCGATCCAGTTCTTTTACATACTTGCTTTCCGCCGCCTTTTTGTCGAAACACTGAGCGATGGCGGTTGACATGTCTTGAATCGCTATCAAATGGCTTAACGCTTCGTCCTGCTCAATCTTTGTCAATAATGTCAATGCGTCAGCAAGGCCGATTTCGTCGATATCTCTTGCGCTCCACCCGTAGGATTTTCCGAATAGGTGCAGGAAAACGAATTCAAGGCTATTTGTCCTAGATTCTCTTTTTGTTCCATGCCCGCCTCCAAGTGCTTTGGAGGCGTTGGCCCGTTTCCCATTATCTCTTGCGTGTCTGCATCCGGCAGAATGACTTGAATCGCCTGAGCAATGAGTTCCATTGCCTCATCGAAACCGATTGCCTTTTCACCATCGACATCCAGTTCTTCCATGCTGATATTAGAAACCGATGGAATAATCGAAAACAACTCATCGGAATTGTCGCCAAGAATCGCATTCATGATATTGAGTTTTTCTTCTTCTTTCGTTTCTTCCGATTGCAGGGCATTGATATCCACCCCCTTGAACAGTTTGGTGATTTTCGAGATCAGCCGCGCCTGGGACAAAGCACCTGGACGCTTAAATACTACTGTTTTCCCATTCTTTAATTCCATATTACACCTTCTCGTATTGGGTAAATAGTTCCATCTGATAAAGCACATAGCCGGGCGATACCTGGATAGTTCGTTCCGGCTGCTCTGCCCGAATGTTTTTGAAATTGAAATTGGTCATATTGAACCCGCGAATTCTCTGAAACAATTCATAGATCGTTTCCGCATTGGCGTAAGCGTCCGCCTCATCTGAATACACGTTTATTAAAATCGTTTGTGAGCGAACCGTTTCAACGTTTGGTGTTTCGGCACCAGGAGCCAACAACACAGCAACCTGTAGCGTTCCGATTCTCGGATTCATGGCATCCGTGAACACGTTGCCGGTCTGATCGTCTACGCTCCACCGTGTCAGGGTAGATACGTTAGAGGCGATGTAATCCGCGATATCATCATTTGGCCTTGACAAATTTCTTCTTCTTTCGTAATTTCACCTTTGCGATAATCTTCGCAATCAGGTTCATGTATTTGTTTCTATTTTCCTTGAGCGGATCAAAGAAGAACTGAAGCCCATCTTCGCCTATCGTCCGGAGCCCCCGCTTACCGATTGCCCGCCGTATCATGAACACGATCCCAGCAAACGACACCTTCCCCTGCGTTGCCAAATCCGAAGCCTCCACGTTCTTTGGGATGCCCAGTTTCCTTTCTACCCAGCGCTCAATGGGGGCTTTCGGCGGCATCTTTGCCGGTTTCTTGCGTTGATCATGGAGAACTTCTCCATACACCTCTGAACGGCTCCGGAGGAAGCAATTTACGCCTTGGGATTTCTTATCCTGAAATGCTTCGGCTTCCGCATCATCGAACAATGTGCCGGTGTAAATATGGCCTTTTCCGTGGCTATGTGAATGACCTGATATAATATCCTTGGCCTCACCTCTCAGGCTTAAGGCAATCTGATCCAAAGCTACATTAATCGCGCTGGAGAATTGCTTTTCGAACGCCATTGGATCGACCGTTGATATGACCAGATTACGTTTCGTTAGGGCCATCGGAGGCTATCTCCTCATAGTATTTTTCGTATACAACTGCATCACATGGATACATAGAACCGTCGACATCACACATCAGATAATCACTGGCCTTGCCTTCAATGTAATTGTCACCATTTTTTACACGAAACGGTTCGTCGATCTGTATCGCCGTAACCATATCAGAACGGCGCGTTGCTTTCTTCCAAATACCAAAGGCATCTTGTTTACATATGATTGTTTTTATGGTTTGCCGCCTTCCGTATCGTATTTTGATAGGAGCAGTTTTATGATTTGAATATCGTTTTTCATTTGGTTAATATCAGTACCTTGGTCAACTTCTTTTTTCTCCACATCTCCATCATTCGGCAGTATCCCCAGATCGAGTAAATTGTAAATCAACCCTACTGCATCTTTTTTTTTTAAGCGCATCAAAGGCTTGGGGTTGATGTGGTGCCTTTCGCGTTCTATAAATGAGATTGATTCCAGGCCAAATATGTGTTCCTTTAAATGGTCCGTGGATTTAGCCTCAATAAACACATTTAGGTTTGCATCCACAATTATCCGGCAATCCGCGCAACCATTGCAAGATTGATCAAGATCCATTCTTGCTGGCTCATTCCCCTTATCCATCATCGTCTTTTCCTTCCCGCCATCGCTCCGCGTATATCACGCCGTGGCGAAGTCCTGATATCATGGTCAATGCCTTGATCGTAGGCTCTCTCTGCCGCGGATACCGCTTCAACCACAGCAGCCGTAACCGCTTTTTCGAACCGGCAGAATGCTTTTATCTCGGTCATTAAACCTGAGATTTCATCAACAATGTAATCAAAGCGCTCCACACGGTAATATCTGCCTGAATACGTGATTCTCGCCTGCTCGGTTATTTCAATTGAATCAAAATTGCTTGTGAGTATTTCTCCGAAAGTAAACCCAGGTTGTAACGCAAACAGGAGCGAATCGGTACGGCCACCATCAATAAGATTGAATGATTTAGTTCCGCCGAACCGTGCCTGAACGGATAGCGCAACGCCAAGAGTAGCATCCATGTGCCCGCTGCGGCCTGTCGCATTTTCTACGATTACCGTGATAGGGTATGTGAGTTGAGCAATCGCCATCACCGCACCGCCTTGTTATAGATACGGCTGCCTGAACGAATGATATCGATAACACGTTGTGGAATGATTGGCCTGTCCGGATTCCATACGTTCCCCAGTGATTGGGAATTAACCGACAAGTCGAAGTTTCCACGTGCAAGAACGATGGCGAACTCCATCACCGCATTTCGCTTATACAAGGCAAGCGGATAAAGAAGCGTGTATTCGCTCGTGGAATCGATTGCGGTTGCCAATGCAGGGGATAGCGTAATTGTTCCGGTAGACACGGAAAAATCCAATATCCATGAAGATTGATAGATTCCAGTTCCTGCAGTGATTCGAATCGAGCCATATTGGATATCTGGCTTGGAATAGGTTGCAGCGTCGGCTAAATCAGAAGCAACAAGAGTTGAAATTGAACCGGAATCTGCCATGCCGGTAACCACCAGGTTGGTTGATAATGGAAGGCTCATTGCCTGTGGCCTGGGAGTACCGTAATAATAGTAATTCGTGGAATTCCCAACGCTGTTAGGCGCAAACGGCATATAAGCATCAAGCCGCCTTGATGCTTCGATCAATAATCCACGTTTTACGCTATCGGTTTTTGAATCCCATAGCGTTTTTTCAGGATGATAGCCAGTCCCGCCAAAATAGGCGTTGGCCTCTTCTTCAGAGATATAGCTATTCTGATCCCAGTGCCCCAAGACAGCGTTAAATTCCATTTCTGGATTTCTCCCTGGCTACGCCTATGCTGTCGTGAAATCAAACACGTAGACCGATCCTAAGCCTACGCCATCGCTTGACTTGATTGCCTCCGTTAGAATTACCTGGTACTCAGTGGACGCCGTGTAATCATCGGCTGTGTGTGCAATCGTCAATATCAGTTTCGCCGCATTGAACGATAGTCCCGATATGGTGATCTGGTCTGTGTACGCTTGGCTTGTTTTCGCAGTAGAGGCAACGATAACCGACTCATTCGCAATGAATGTCCCAGTGGCCATTGCTTTACTGAACGTAATATTTGGGGCATCGTCAACAGCAACCCCGGAAGCACCATCCACAGGATCAGTGAGTGTTACGGTAGGTGGAGTTGTATCGACTGCATCTTTGGAGAAGAACTCTTCCCCCGCCGTCTGGGTTGAATCCTTAGTGGCGATAAACTGAATCGGGTAACCTTCAAAATCCGTGTTCGTCGGATCAATGCTCACCACGCCATTTGGTACAATATACGCTTTGTGCAGCGTGATCACTTGCCCAGCCCACGGGTGGCCATCAGCATGAAGCGGGAACAATTTCACTTCGTACGTGGTTAGTGCTTGCCCCTTTTTATCACCGTAGACAAGGGCAGACCCGTTTATCGAGCTTAGCCCGGCCAGATAATGCTTAAAATTTGCGTTCGTAACTTCGGCGAGAACACATGACAATGTGATCGTTTGCGAATCGACGCGTGCACCGCGAGGGGAGGAATCCTGCGCGAACTGGTTTGCGCTCGTTTCTAATAAGTGTTCAAAATCCCACGGTGCAATTACAAGGCCGGAGTCTACGCCATCGACCGTTAGGTACGCGGCATTGTTACCAACATTGGCAGTACTGCCGCTTGAATATGTGTTAGCCATTTGCCGCTACCTCTTTTCTGAAAGATTTTTTGGATTGGCGGCTGTGCTTCCGCTTTTGCGGATTTCCTTTCACCGCCTCGGTATTTATTAGTCCAGAATTGACTGGAGTCTCGCTTGCGGTTAGTTGTGGCTCCTGCTTGATCTGTTCATGCTGCACTGGTTCCATTGCGAGATCAACTATGAGGGGGTAGTCATTGCGTAGACAATCCCAACATTCGCCTGAACGGAAATCCTCGGCATTCCATTGACAATAAGCCATCCAGTTTATCCATTGCTGTCGATCCGGCTTTTTGGGATTCAGCAAATCATTGATATCGTGATTTGCTACCTTGTTTACCATACTTTGAGTTGTACCTGCAAACACAGGAACGCCGTGCATAACGGCTTCCACCAGCGCCGTGGAATCGTATGAAATCACGGCATGTGCATCCAGCAAGGCATCTACGTATGAATCCTGTTTGGATTGAAGGCATCCTTCCGGGATCTTCGTCCTGCCTTTATCCCGGGCATGCCGCCTGTAATGGATCGGCATACTGGTTAATGACTGGATTGCCTTGATTGTTTGTTCAAACCAAGGCTGCTTGTCGATTAGGTAGAAAGGCGTTTGAGCATACTGGTGAGCAATGAGAACGTAATCTCCGCCTTGTCGCCGCCACGGATGCAATTTACTGCATCCATTCTCTTCCATGCTTTTCCAGCGGTCACCAGGAACGTTGAAAGGCGGAATATCGCCGAAAGCGTGGAAGCCGTTTTTACCAATCGCCCAGTAGCGTTTCATCCGATCCCCTTTTCTCTGAATGAATCCGTCAGAGATCATGAATATCGGAATGTCACGCTTCTTGCAGTCGATCAATAAACTGGTTGCGTACCGCTCGACACCAATCGTTACGATAAGATCGGCGCGCTCAAACTGAGTACTGTCGTAGGCGTTCAAACACCGCCACCCGATCATATCACTATGCTTGGCGACACCTTCGCCGAAGGCAGTCATCAAAGCCCACTGCCATGATTTCGGCTCATCGTATGCGTAAATTAGAACGTTTTTAGGAGCCATGTTTTTCTTATACCGCTGCGCGAGCAAATAACCGAACACCCGATAAATCTTTGTCAGAGGTAGCAACCTGTGCCCATGCTGCAGCCGTGGCAATAGTGGCATCTGTTGGATTGATTCCCGAACCGGTTGCATACGCCATGCCTTTGACTTTCACCGTAAATGCAAATTCACCTTGGTAACGGATAACGAGATTATGGAGTCCGGTAACTTCTTGAATTGCAAAATGGCGGGCTTCAGATTCTTCTAGTACAAGGGCATTTTCAACTAAGCCGAGGATGTGATACCCAACATAACCAGCTTGCGAAGAACCCACAGATAACTGAGTCAATGCGCTTGAATCAGTCTGAAATACAGGACGATTGATCGATGCGTTAATTCCGTTATTGATGTACGAATCTGCCACATTGGTCAAACCGCCAGATATATTAGCCCCTGCCAAATCAAACCAAGGCGTGGAGTGCATTGCCCATGCCGCAATTGAACCGGCCCGGTCTCCGAACTTTCCAAGTGTTTTGTTGAGATTTGCGGTTGTCGTTGAATGCGTTGCATTTACAGTGTGGCCTATAACGTTATACAGATCATTCGTTAAAGCCGTCTGGTCCTTTGCACATCCCACGAGGGCATACAAGCCGGTGTTCAACATGCTCACTAAGGCCGCTTTTCCTGCCTGTTCACCAAGTGCGGCTGCGAATTCGTCCATCGTCGCGCCCACCTTGTTCAATGAATCAAGCGTGTTTGTTGCGGGCCCGATAAGCCTTGCACACTTCGGCCCCACCAATTCGCCCTGAGTCAGTGCCAGATCCGTGGCAGCCGATACGGTCGTAGTGTCACGCCGGGATACCAGCGATGAAACTGATTTATAGAAAGTCTCTTTTGCGTAATCTCCAATGTGGGCACGAGGAATGATCTTTATCGCACCGCGCGTTAAGTTGGTAATCTGTTCTGCCGCCTGTGCGACGGTTTCCGTATATCCAGCGTGGAACTGGTCGTGATACATTGTGAAATCAGAAGCTTTTCCAATAGCCATGATTAACCCCTTTGTTACGAAACTGGTAATTTTTCATACATTTCGGCACCAAACTCTTTCACGTATGCAATTCTCTCTGCACGTGTTTTGAGGTCACTCATTTTCGTGATTGTCTTGTTTTCGAACGATATCGCCTCGGAGCGTTTGCCGTCTTCACCGCCTGTATTTCGCGGTGCAGAAACAAAATGCTTGCCTTCTTCAGAGGCAGCCCACACTTTCACATGCTCCTCGATTGTCATCAATCCGGACGCACCGTATTCTGATTTTCCATCCGGTGATTTCACTACGACTTTCCGGTTACCTTCGTGCGCAACAACATCGTATACCGATCCAAGAAGCGATTTCGCGGCTCTCTTTAATGCAGGATTCTGGACACCGACAGCATCCAATTGCCGATCCAGTTCATTTTCGATGAGAAGATGCCTTGTGAATCCGCGCTCCTCGTCTAACTCTGTTTTCAACGGAGTTACTTCGGTATCTCGGATTGAGGCTTCCCGCTTAGCGAGAACCCGCTCGACTTCTTCCTCGACACTGAGCTGGTTGGATGGAGATGCCTTATTTTCCTGCTTGCCGTTCGTTTTTTGTTTTTGTGCTTCCCGTGCTATTTCTGGATCGATGTAGGTTCGCTGCCCGTTTTCGTCCTCTTCAAGAACGTATTTCGAAAGGCGGGTTTTTGCACTTTCTAGCGCAGTTTTAAGCCCCCGCGTTTCTTCAGCAACGAATTCTCCCAGAATAGATTTGCCTTCTGGTGATCCAAGCGCTTCACGAAGATTGATCGTTTGATTCTTTTGTTCTTTTTCCTGGCTATCAGCCGGGGGATTGTTCCCCGTCGGGGTTTCTTCAGGCATGTTGTGACCTCAATAACGGCATTGCCGTGATAATGAATAGGCGCACTTTGTGCGTTGATTCTTTAACCGTTATCGGTATTTTGAGGTTACAAATTCAATAGGTTGGATAAACTACTTATTTTATTGCGGTTATGTTTGCTATTTCTTTTCTTTATTCTCGCTCTCCTTGTGTTTTATCATTTCGTCGTACTCCGCCTGTAGTTTATCAGACTCTTCCTGTGTTGGTTCGTATAGAGTAACCAACTCGTCATTGTCTTTAGTGATGAACTTGTCGGCTTTTATATCATTCATGAAATCACCTCGGCAATGTATTTAGTTAATTTACCAACTTTTTCTTTGCCTACAATCTTATACTTGGTATCTCGCTTCAAGAGTATTTCCCATTCCTTTAAACCGGTATCCTTGCGTATGCCGGAGTCGTCAAGCCACGAACCATTATACCCTTTTGGAACCTTGATTTCAAGTAACGCCCCCTTGTCACCGGTAAATCCCGCCGATGCAGTCTCCCTGTCCAGCGTGGTTGACATAAATCCGTTTTCTTCGAATACTTTGCCTACTGCATTCTTGCCAAAATCATCATTGGCTAGCCCGCGAAACACCGTAACATCATCAGGCAATACGCTTTTATTCATCACCGCATCCAATTCATTAACAATCCTCTTCGTATCTTCAAATTGCTTCGGGCTGCCTTTCGTTCCCTTCCGGAGATAGTTGTTTACATCGACATAGCCATCACGCTTGTACTCAATAACCGAGTCGTACTCTTTCTGAGTAAATGCCGTCTTTGCCGGTTCGAAATTCTGCTTACCCCATTTATCCATACCCTTGCGGCTTTTAACCTTCTGTTTCGGTGTAGCATCCACGGAGGCGGAAAAATCTTTAAATTCCTTTGGTGACGGCGGTTTCTTACTTTCGGCCTTAGCCTTCTCTTTGGATAACGGTGGCTTGATTCTTTTTGGCGTTTCTTCAACCACGGGCTTAGGCTTCTTGGCCTTTGGCTTGACTGCCTTCGTCTCTTTCTTGGTAATGAATTCCTCCAGTTCCTTCAAATTCAACTGCTTCCCATCAGACCGCACCATATCAGATAACGACACCTTCTTGTCACGCCAAAGCCGCGCCCGCTCTTTACCAAGTACCTCTTCTTGAAACTTCTGCGGTTGGCTGCGAAGGAACGTGTCGTAATCCTGCTCGATTGGAACTGTTTTCCTCTGTCGTGCGCCGGTCTGGACGTTCTTGGCTCCAACCGCAGGTTTCTTCAGTGGTATTTCATCGGCTCCCAGGTCATCGAACTCGATTGCCGGGCGTATCTTGGTTCTGCAATTGAAATGAAATGGCGGAATCGGCCGCTTAGGATCATCGAATTTGTATTTCTTGCCGGGGTCCCACTGGCGGCATATTGCAGAGGTTCGGTTATCGAAAGTCACGTCGAGGAAATACCCGGATACGAAGTCCTCGTTATTTTCGTAGGTTTTGAGTTGAGCCTGAGCATTCATGTGAGTCACAGACGTACGCGCAAGCGTGGCTGCCCGTTTCCCGCCAGTCTTGAATACCTCGTCTATGCGGTCTCTGAGTTGTTCAGAGGTGTCACCGTTTTGGACACCCTGTGTGATCGTCCGCTCGAAGCCGTCAAGGAAGTCGCCCTTCTGCTTCTTGATCCAGTCAGAGAAGCGGAAGCCCTCTATCGGGATCTCCCGGAGGATGGCGGCGGTTTCGTCGCGGTCTAGTATGTTTACGCCGTTTTTTGTTTTAGGCATTTAAATCCATTGATAAGTTAATGTTCTGGCTTTTCATAGATTCCTCTAAATATTTCTCCGGTCTTTTATCGTATTTTTGCGTTGTGGCTACACTTGAATGCCCCATTATATCTGCCACTTTGCATATATCCACTCCGTTGTCTAGCAGATTCCCACAGAGTGTTCCCCTGAAATCCACCGGTTTTACCTTTATTCCCAATTTTTTACCTACCTCCGAAACGTGATTGTATATTGCTTGGCCTGATTCAATTCTTTTCGCTATAAGATTGCCTCCTTTGTCGTACCTGTACCACATTCGGCCATCTTCATTACCTCTTACCTTTATGTATCTATCCAGGATATCCTTTGCCGTACCGGACACCCACACGGGCCTGCTTTTATTCCACTTGCTGTCAAGTACCATTATTTTCCCGCTCGCAGGATCATAATTAGTTATATCTAAATTGTGTATTTCGCTTCTCCTCATACCGGTATGCCACAATAGAGATAATACCGCTGCGTACATTATTCCTTGAGGCTTATTAGTGCGCAGGAAATATTTTACTAACCTTGCTGTATCTTTATTACTTATATGCCTCATGGCTGATTTCCCGTTTCGCTTAAACCCTTTTGCAGCATTATGGCATTCTAGCATTGCGTCAGATTCCATTATACCTATCTCCCAGCACACACTAATAACCCCTCTTAAAACGGTCATTTTCATGCACCTTGAATCCGGGGACAAATTCATATCTTGCAGCCTTGCCCGAATAAACTCAATATGACACTTCCTTATCTTATGCCATGCCACCTCATAAATATTAGGCTTAGTATTGCCGAGTAATATTATAGCCACTGTCTTAAGGGCACCCTTATATGACCTCGCTGTGCCTTTGCGTTGCTTTGATAAATATATCATGGCAGGATTATGTTTATACGCTCCGTAAATATAATTTGCTATTTCATTTATGTTGCTGTGTGGATCATTAACTATTTCTGGCTCAAGAGCTTTATGCTCACCACTTATTACTATTTTCTTCAGGCTTGCCTCTTCATCAAATAGGCATATTTGTAATTCTGATTTTTTATTTATCTTATTTCTATTCACTTTTCACTCGCTCCTTGGCTTTATTCTAACGAGGCCGCCGCGCCTCATTTAATCGCTTTCGATTTCACCTTTGGCTTAATCATATCAGAGACCGCATTCCAAAACGCTTTCTTTGGAATTCCGGAATAGGTTTCTTCCGGTTTGATCCACTTGAATTTCTTTTTCATGTATCCCATCCATCAAACCAATTATTGAATTCCGTTTCTCGACTGAGTTGCAAGGCATCCTTGCACACGGTGGATATGGGTTGATTGAACCTTTGCGCTTGCCTGGCTATCCTTAATTGATATCGATCCTTAAATATCGCATTGACATCGGTCGTGTTATCCACTTGCGCTGAAATCCAAATATCGTCACCATAACTGCATTCAGAACACCGCAAAACATACATGTACTGATTGGTTTCGGAGTCGTAATCACGGGTGCGCTCACATTTGGCATTGCAATCCGGGCATTTCATTTCGTATCCTCCATCTGCTTGCCATTCTCCAGAACTTCATCCAACTCCTGAGCCTCGAACCGGCTAACAAGTCCACCAACATCAACGAGTTGCTTCCTTAACACCTTCTGCAATTCCCGGTACATATCGTTTAGCACTTTACGGACTTCCACGCGAATAGCCTTGATCCGGGCGATTCGTTTCCTGCCACTAAATGGACGTGGATCATTCCGCCTCATAATCCCTTCGATCTTATATTTATGCTGATAAATAATCTGAGATGCCAGGATTTCCAAGCGGTTCTCGTACCGTTTTATTCCAAACGCCATGCGGAGTTGCCGTGCCTGTGCCATTTAATGATACATCCTATCGTTTTCAATAGCCGCTGTGGCAGTATTGCAATTATCCAGCATCTCAATAACTGAAATGGCCTTCTCGATACCACAGCGATACCACAACGCTTGGTATCCCGTCATATGTGGATAACGCTCTTCCAGCCCTAGTAATTCTAATAAGAGAATTTCCGTGGCCGGTTTCATGGCGCCGACTCCTCTTCCGGCTCTTTCTCCGATTCGCCCTCCTGATTGCCGGTTATCTCGGCCAAGGCAAGCGGAAACGAACCACCAAGTTTATTATTACTGCTCAATGAATCGGCTTCGATATCTGCAACCATCTGGTCAATATCCGTTTCAGATCTTATGATTTCGCCTTTCTTGAGGAGGTGGAACATTTCCTCAAATGATATCGCGCTCTCTAGATAGAGCTGAAGTATTGCCTGTATTTTCTGTGGATTGAGGTCAATCGGGTCAAAATCATTATTCAGTTCGATTCGAACATCGTCTGTATTTACCTCTACGCCGGATACCCACATCAAATGCCATCTCGCGCAACGAGTTAGTGACCGCGACACCTGGCGAACAATCTTACCGAGAATAGACGTTTCGCCCGACTGCCGTATCGTTGCAGTTTCGGCGGCCTCCACCTGCCGCCTTTCTGGTGCAAGTACACGGCTGCCTATCTTGGCCATATTGGCCTCGTCTCTATCCATCGCCCGTTCTATCGATGTGATTCCACCTCCAGAAAATTCAAGAAAACCGACTTGTGCCCCCACCTGGTTCGTAGTCCACACGGTGTCTGTCCCGAATTTAAAAGTACCGTCTTGCTCTGGCTGAAATCCTGCAGCCCACGGTGTTGGCACACCACAGATATGCACCGCGTTCTCCAGGTCTGCCGATTTCCGATACCAAGCCATATTTATATTGACTAAATCCAATAGCGGAGAAGGATCGACGCGGTTGCCTTTTTTCTTTGGTGCTACCACCTCGAAGGGGATAAAATCCATTACCGAGTTGTTCATTAGCGGAATTATCTCCTCGACCACTTGCCAATCCTTTTCAACAATTTCATAGATACGCTGGATGTAAACCGTACGCATCTCGTTGTTGAATTCAGGTAACTCTGTATCTTTCAAAGCCAGTTCACGTATCCGAGGGATTGAAATCATTGCAAACTCATTATCCGGGTCTTGCTCGGTACGCGATTCCCTCAATCTGACATTATCAAGCACCAATTCATTATTGATCCATTGCCAGTGGCAATTTATGATTTCCTCCGCCCTGAACAACGTCCAGGACGGCCTAATATTCATTTTCTCCGCCTCTGCAACGGAAATGCCATCATATCCCATCCGTGGCATGTCGACCAAAATACCACAATAGTTCTTCTTCAACTTTTCAACGAGAACCTCTTCCGAAAAGTCTTCAATCGGATCGCCCGACTTTGTAATGTCTTCAAAATCATCCTCTATTGCTGCAACGCCTTCCAGGATAGGGTCCTTTCTCATAACGAGGCCGGACAACCCCTCGATTGTTCTCCGTGTTGCATTGAAAAATTGTGCTCGATCCCGGTATTTGCCATATTTTTCTATACCAGATTGGCGACCAGGCTGATCGACAGCATCATCGAAATGGCTTGATAGTTTCGGCAGATATGCCGTACCTGGATAATCGCTCCCGCTCGCTCTTGCCTTGATCGTCCGCTCGCCGTTATGGGCATCGTTCATTTTAAGCCAATCTGGGAGATTATATGTATAGAATTGGCTTTCTGTATCCGGTTTTAACGTTTTTACATTGCTATCCACCATTAGAATCCAACCGCCTTTACTTTAGAGTGCTTCACTGCGCTATCCATAATTCGGTAACGGAATTCATCCGCTATGTGATCCTCTACATTCGTGTCGATGTCGTCCGGCTTCTTGCTATCCCGTGGAAGTTCCGGAAAAGTCCGAATAAAGTGTCTGCACGTATTGAATGCAAATACTCCAGGTTCTTCTTGAATCCATACTTTTTGTTTTTCTTCATCGATTGGCGGGATGCAGGCTTTCAGCATTTTCTTGATCTGTGTCCATCCTGATACGCGCTCGTTGTTTGCCGATCTCCACGATACGCCAGCCTTAAGAAACTCATCGAAGATTGATTTGTCGATCATCTTCGTCCAGATCGAAGGATCGGCAACACCGCCATTCACTTTGTAGCCCATGCGCTTTTCTATTTCAAGAATTCCTTTGGCGATATCACCAGGAAGCATATCAATGCCCACATTCGGCTCACAGGAGCCATTATCCTTTTCTTTAACACCATACCACTCGGCGATCCTGAACACCGTACCATGTGGATAGTGGCGGCCATTTGGTGCCTCGGTGCCATCGCTTTCGGCATACCAGCCAACTGAGAACGGTTTTGCTGCACCCCAGTCAAATGAGCGGTTCACGTACCATGAATCAGGTATACGGAATGGTTCGATTATGTGAATATCGCTATCCCAAATATCGTTAAACATGCCACCTGCAACAATATCCCAATCGCCTTTTTCCATTGCCTTGACAAGTTGTGGATCTCCGAGGCCACGCAGTCGCGCTAAATAGGCCGGATCGTTTTCTGTGAGAGATGGGTTATCAGTGATTCTTGCAGGAATGTATTGCCGGAGCATTCCACCCTCATCGTCAGAAGTACGCCATATATCCAACGGCGGCCTTGCCGTTACAAATTGCTCCTTGAAGTAGTTATGCGATACTCCGCCCGGATTAGATGAATACACGATACGAGGAAACATTCCCTTATACGCATCGGGAACCGCCACACCAACCATTCGAACCCTAGAACGCAGGAATCTAATTTGCTTCGCGGTAAAATGCGTAGACTCATCAATGAGCAATAAATGAATTTCGGCACCCTGATAGTTGTAAACGTCTTTTTCATGCTGGCAGTGGCATAGGTGAATGAGTGATCCGTTTCCGAATCTGATCTTCATTGCCGTCCAGTTGATTTTTAATGCCTTAGTTTGCACCCATGGCATTAAAAGCGCAGGGAAAGCGCTCTCGCCCTCCATGTGGTTCTTTAGAAGCCCTGGGAATGTACGGCGAAATAGGTATATTTGAATTCCAGCAATGGAAAACGCGAATATTATCGCCATTAAGCGAAGTGCAAAGGATTTACCGCCACCTGCAGCGCCGCCGAATAGGATTTCAGTGGCCTTTGATCGCAACGCCATCCCCTGCTTTGGATGCAGGCGATATTTAACTTTGTGAGCCGTTTGTGTGGTCTGCTTCAATTGATATTGCTCCTGAATCGCTATCTCCATCGGATTGTTCGATTTCTATGAGAAGCGTGGGAGGCATCAGTGGTTGCCCATCCTTGCCGGTTATTTCGTGCTTTTCGGTGAACATGCCATTGTGCTTGGCCAATCCTTCTAGCGCGCGTGGCTTATCCCACAGGTCAACCTTGAGCCGTCGCTCGGTTTTGCCCTGGTAGATGCTTTCTGTGAACGTAATGCCCTTGATCGCCATCGCGGTGTTATCATCGATCTCGCTCGAAGGGATAGCAATTGGGATTCCCCGATTATCCCAAGATACGATTCTACGGATATCGGAGAAGGCAATTTGAGCCAAGCCGCGGACTATTTTATCCTGTGTTATTTCTGTACGGGCAGCGCGTTTTTGGAATGATTTTTGAATAAGTTCTGCAATTTGAGGTTTATTGAGGTTTTCATAACCAATTTCGGATGCAGTATTTGGCGAGTACCCAGCTCTGAGCGCCGCCTTAGTAGCGTTCAAATCAACAAGGTACTCTTGAATGAATCGTTTCTGTTTAGGCGTACACATCGAGAATCACCTCTGGATTCCGCCGCCTGATCTGGGCGGCCACCGGAACAGGCACACGATAGCAAACTTCAACCTTCCCCCGTTCGACCAATCTATCTATTGTTTGTTGATCGATATGATCGTCTTTTATGATACCATGTTTTTTATACACCTTGGCTGCGCGTTGGATTGTTCCAAGGTCATGGCATCCAATTTTAGTAATTGTCAATAACGTATCTCTTGAATTGATATTATTCATGTCTGAAAGTATAGACTACAATTGCAATTATTTCAAGAGAAATTACGGCAAGTATTATTTATTTTGAGGATACTGGCCTTCGAATCAACGGGTGTCGTGGTTAGGGACGTGGCTTTTAGCGACCTACTTTGGGTATTGAAATACCCAAGTGTCGTCATACCGTTCAAAATAGCACGATTTCATCGATTTGTAAATAGATAAAATTATTTCCAAAAAAAGTGAAGAAACCCCTTGACTATCTCCACTATTGCGGCTATACTACAGACATACAAAACATAAAAAGGAGCAAGCCAATGAACCAAGCGCTTCAAGTAAACCTAAGCCTTATCAGCCAGTCGCGAAAAGCCATTTGCAGCAATAGCCGGTATTGGGAGCAATACAAGAGCCTTGGATACCTGCAATGCCTATGCCGGTTGGATATCCGGATTCAATCGCTACGGGGATAACGAGAGCCAAGGGGTGGTAACATTACCACCCCGCATTAACCCAAGGAGAAAGATTATGGCCGACGTAGTAAGATTTTCAAAAGACGGAGAAACCATGGCGGTATACGATACAGACGAGAGGACATTTAGATTCCCAAACCAGTGGGATATGGATCATCTGCCCGTGGGAGATGATCTAACGGAAGACGAAATCGAATACGGATTAGAAGATTAAACAATAGCAGCGGCCTCTAATCGAGGTCGCTGCTATTTCAATTTCAATCCAAAGGAGAATGAGATGAATAGCACACAAGAGCAAGTGCTTGAAACTATTTCCAGACTACAACCAGTTTGGAAGTACCGGATTGCGGTAGAACTCAATCTGCCGCAATCTACTGTCAGAAACGCCATCGACCGGCTTTTGATCCATGGGTACATCGAAGTCACCGAAGGCGCTGGCGAACGTTCTGGAGGCAAGGAACGGGCATATTACCGCGTAAAACGATCCACCAAATCAAATAAGAACGGAGAACGATTATGTACCTAATATCATTCGACAAGTCGTGTAGCCTTTATTCCAAGTCTATCGAAATCACAATATCATTAGACGGTAATGTTGCTGGCGAGATGGTGAAAGGCTTAATCTTAGGAGAGGAAATTCGACCAGAAAGTATAGAGGAGGCTCTAGAGCTTTTTGAGGAAATAGAATCCGAGCTGGATGATATGAAAGCCAAATATTTAGAGAAATAAACCAGCAACACTACGCAGGGAAGGACATGAAAACCATTATGGAGGAATACTATGATTAAAACGACACCACGACGAATACGCATATTTAATCCATGTGGGCAACGAAAGGATAGCAATGAAGGATGGGGGTTATTTTTACGAAATAACCCAGCGATACGCATGGATGATCATATCACCTTTCGAATGATACTTCAATCCAATGGAATAAATGACGCCATTTGGTGCCTGAGGGTTTTGGATGAAAAATATGATAAAGAGATCCGGCTTTTTGCCTGTGATTGTGCTGAACGAGTAGTTCATCTGTGCACGGATAAAAGGTCCGCGAAATCCATTGAAGTATCTCGTAGGTTTGCAAATGGGACCGCGACGGAGGAAGAATTAAAAGCGGCTATGGTTTCGGCCTGGGATGCGGCTATGACTTTGGCTGCGGCTAAGACTGCGGCTGCGGCTGCGGCTAGGGCTGCGGCTGCGGCTAGGGCTGCGGAGAAACAATTTCAAAGTGATTTGTTCATCGAGTACTTCTGTTGAATGGGTATGTTGTACGCCCCCGGAATTATATAGGGGCGTACAATCTATTCCTTGATTTCAAACCGCACTCCTAATTCTAATTACAACTATGGATTGCATGGTACATGATATTATCCTCCTTTCTCTTACCGCTCAAAACGGCAGGCCATCGTCATCTTCCTCTTGTGATGCCGGTTCCGTGGCAAGTGAAGTGGCAAGTGAAGTGGCGGAAGCATTGGCGCCTTTGATATCAAGAAACTGACAGTTATCCGCTCGTACTTCATACGCGGTCCGTTTTTCACCTTCACGGGTTTCGTATTTCCGCACCTGAAGAGATCCATCTATACCAATCATGCTGCCCTTTTTCATGTATTCGCCAATCAATTCAGCCAGTTTTTTCCAGGCAACGATATTGATGAAATCGGTTTCTTTTTCCCCGCTAGAATTTCTGAATTGCCTTTCGACTGCTATACTGAAATTCGTTACGGCCGTTCCGTTCTGCGTATACTTAACATCGATATCCGCGGTTATCCTTCCTACTAATACGATGCGGTTTATCATGATTCTTCTTCCTCCTCCTCCTCACACACATGCTCTTTCATACAGGTAATACAAATAATAGCGTTGCAGTCATGACACATCCGGAAGGACTCACATGTTATGGTTTTTCCACAACGTTCGCACATACGCTTAATCACATGTTTCATGGCTTCTCCTGACTTATGCATTGAGACTGAGACAGCAAATTCTCCTCATATGCGTAAACAGATTGATTATTCACTTCTTGCGGCTCAGGAATAAATACCAAAGCCACAGGAGAGGCAGTATCACTACTGGCCTCGCATTGATTTGCTGAAGAGGTGATTGATTTCAGTATCCAACCTCCAGGTACTTTCATGCGCCAGGTTTCGTCCGAAGTGATATCATCAAGGCATTCCCATTCCCACTCTTTTGAATTATCCATTTACTTCCTCCTCGCTATCCCAAATGATTTTATCTGGTTTAATAATTACCTCTCCGTGTTCATACCGCCCTTGTTCCTCTTTCATAAGGTAGATATTGGCCTGTTCATTTACACCATACACTTTCCGGTAATATTTTGTTGAAGAAGGCGAATCGCTTGTGTTGTAAGAACTATATGTATTCTGTAATATTACAATCTCAATGCAGTTGTTGGCCTCATCATGAATAAATTTGACAATTTCCTCTTTTGGCCTCGATCTCTTCCATTCAAATTCTGTGTATTCACGATCTTGAGGATTCATGGCAGCACAAAAACACCCAAAGATTATCAATAACCACATTGACGTACAAAATACATTGTTCAATAGTCTTTTCATGGCAACTACTCCTTATCTTGCTTATTTCTCTTTTTTGCTATTCTAACACGTTCCCTGGCTCTCTTTAGGGAGCATTCGTGACAGTATTTCTGCCCTGATCTCCGTGCGATTTCAACATTGCACTGTTCGCAATTCGTTATAATAGTGGTCTGGTTTGATCCGTATTTAACTGTCCTCATTGAAATTCCTCCGAAAGCAGTCTAAATGCAGTTGCAGCCACGATTGGAATCTGGCAGTTTCCAAGGGATTCGATGCGCTCCACCCGATTGGAACCCCCTGATACCAGCCGCACCAGCTCGGGTTCAGTGTCCCACCAGGTAGATCGCTGTATTTCGGCCTCATTGAATCGTTCCCCGCAAACATCACTTGAATGAAGTCCTGATTCGTTCTCGTAGAGGCCGTCAATACTGGGGTACGTTTCCATCCCTGTTGCCCCCGCAACGCTCCTTTGAGGGTTTGTCCCCTCTTCCCGTCCGGTTCCGTCATTCCCCTGATTGCATCTCCCGCGGTTAAGGTCGGCATCATGCGTAGTGCCGTCACTAGCCCATCCCCGCTCGTTTTGCTCAATCCCTTCCGGTTGTAATTTCCCGTCGCCACGAGCGTAGGCATAGATCCAGAGGCGGTTACGGAGGTAAGGCGCTCCAAGCCGGGCAGCGGATAGATTACACCATCGCGCATTGAACCCGCCTTCGGTAATTTTCCTGAGAATTTCTCCGAAATAGGGAATAGTAAGCAGTCTTGGTGAATTTTCATAAAAGCACCATAAAGGTTTAACCTTGCCAACGGTTTCAAGGAGGATTGGCCAGAGGTTTCTTTCGTCATTTTCGTCCCGCTTTTTGCCTGCGGCTGAAAACGGCTGACACGGCGAACCTGCCGTAATTCCGTCAACCAATCCGCGATATCTGCCTGCATATTGATCGGCGAATGATTGGATATCCCGAAAGATTGGGGCTCTGTCCAGAAACCCATCTGAGATTCGCTGTGCAATGACTTTTTGGCAGTACTCATTGTTTTCGACATAACCTACACACTTCAATCCCAATATACGCTGCATGGCTAAAGCGCCACCGCCTATTCCGGTGAATAAGTCCAGGTACGTTTTCATTCATCGTTTTTCCGTGTTGTATACTCAACGGTTATATGTATCTTTATAACAAATCCTAATCCGCAAGATTCGCAATTATAATCGTGTTCTGAATCGTGTATCGTTGGATGCATAAGTACACCAAAGTCTTGCTGCCAATATCCGCATTCAGGGCATATAGGTTGATCGGTTTTATACAAATCCGATTCTTTTATTTTAGGCATGGTTGTTCCTCCTCGTCGCATTCGTGGAACGTGCGACATTCTTTGCAATTCCACACATTGCATTTTTCACAATAATATCCGCCGTCTTCTGGATATTCTTTATTACATATCCCGCAGTAACATTGGAAGTAAAATCCCTTATGCTCTTCCAGTGCAGAAATAACAAGTCGGGCACTATGCTCCTTTTGGAGCCAGATTAAATTGTCCTTAATTCGATCTATAAAGGTTTTATTCGCTCGAAACTCACACGCAAACGCGAAGTATCCAGCTTCAGGGCCATCCTTCGGAGCTGAAATTATCGGCTTACATTCCGGTTCATCGATACATTCTATCGGCTTCCATCCATCAGGATCGTTGCAGTAGAAATTCATGAAATTAAAAGTAAACAAAGCCCAAGACTTTTCTCCGTCAGGGTCAATAATGCAATATCCTGGGTATGCTTTCCCACTCTTTTTCAGTATGCACCAAGTGCCATCGATTGGCGCGGTATCCATCGGCTTCCATTCCGGTTCATCCAGTATTTTTTCAGTACGTTCGGATATTCTCCTCGCGCGATCATCATTGATCAAATTTGAATACAGGTAAGTCTCAATGAAATTAAGTGCAATCTTCAGCAGTTTGCGTTCGGTGTCCATGATTTATCACTCCCTCCAGGATACGCAGCCATCAGTGCTGCAACTGGCATTTATGTGGTGATTGTGAGCAGCAATGGCGTACCGAACGGTACCATTTTCGCATCTAGGGCATGGAATTGACCCGGCGTAACCTTTGCCTTCAATGAGTTCGCCTGTATTGATTAGGATTGTTGTATCGATTAGGATTGCTGTCTTAACTATTACAAAGTAATTAGATATCTGATCAATTTCGGCTTCTTCGATTTCAATTTCTTCCTGGCTCGGAAATTCGCGCTTATCGCAAGTATCCAGACCGTTCTTACTAAAGCAAGGCAATGCCTGTAATTTAGATTCCCCATCAACGTCAAACTGTTCATACATGACGCCCGCCCTGCATGATTCTATTCCCATACCTATCGCTGGCGAGCCGCTATAGTGCCTGCATATATCCTTCCTCATGATTAGTTCTCCCCTGTTAGTGGATGATAAAAATAATCCCATCTGCCGGTTTCCGGATTTCTCCGAACGACATTATCCGTGTCTGTTTTATGGTCTGGTTTTTTGAATCCATCTGAGCAATAAGTAACAAACTTCAGCGCTGTTTCCTTGGCCAATATTTCCTCTTTCGATATTTGCTTTGATTTTTCGTGATAAATTGCTCCCATGTCCCACTCTGCGCATAGAATAATAAATACATTCCGGTAACATGCATAGAAAGATTTGCCCTTGTTCTTGGCCTGCTCGTCAATTTCAGCGCCAGGAATAATTTTGGGTTTATTCGTTTGCCGTTGGTTTATCGGAACGAATACCGGCGTGGTCAATATGCTCATGATTCATCCTCACAATGTCGCTGCATAATTTTCTTCACATTCACCACCAGCGCAAAACACATTAAATATATCATTGGCCTCATTGCTTTCTAATGAATACCGGTGCATCTTTCCACAGAATAAGCAGGGCAAGTCCACGCAATCGTCAGATGGCTCATTGCGGATATCATCTATCAGTTTTGCAATACCGATATCGACACCGTGATATTCGTACAAATGGTCCCGAACTTGCTTCATAAGTCCTTCCATACTAGCCATTCGTTCTTCCAGTACTTGTATTCTTTCCAATTCAGTTCTCATTTTATTTCCTTCTCACTTATAAATGTTAGTAAACGTTTCATGCTGGCTCTTGCTGACAATCGTTCCGGATCTGGATTTATTTTTAAAGATTCCTTTATTAAAGACCTACATCTTAAATCATCTCCATTTAGTTTGCCTTTCCTATCCCTCATACGTATCTCGTATATTACCAAGGCTTTTTTTAGGCAAATCTTTCGGCGCGCTTCTCTAAACAAAATTTTTGTTACCCAACTTGACAGCCATTGAATTGTTGTTTTATTCATTTTGGTTTCCTCCGATGGATTTTTCGAACGCAATGCCATGTGATTCCATGTTCAGCATGTTCTCTGCCTGTCGATAATCATGTTCTTTGCCAAACCCAAGATTGTACGTTTCGCCCACATCTCTTATTCGGCTCAGGCAATACCCCTCGCCAAATATTGAAATCATTCCTCTCGGTTCCATGTTGGTTGCCAATACCAATGTTCGCTGCCGGTAGCATAGCCGCACCAGTTCTTCGGCCATTTCCTGTTCATGCCTGTTTTCTTCCTTATACCTGCCGAATTCGTCCGAAACAACAATTTTCGATTTTTTGATGCCCCGGCATACCTTTGAAATGTAAGGATTGCCCTCTATCCCCATCTCCTTGGCCTTGATCATGGCAGACCAATCAACGGATGAAAACACAATGCCCAATCCACGGCATTCGGTTTTCAGGATTTCTAATGCATGTGACTTCCCACAACCGTTCTTTCCGCACAGAATCACAATTCTCGGCTTCCCTTTCTCAATATAGCCATGCAGCATTTTGTCTAGCACAATTACCGCTGGGGTACGTACGGCACTCTTAAGCGTTTCAGGGGTTTCGAATGGGTTGTGGATTTTTGACAATAAGTTCGGGCACATCATCGCCCCCGTGCCCGTTATTACCGTTCCGCTGTTGCAATGGCCGCATTTACAGGGATCGTCAGGGTCGGTGCCAGGCAACGTATTGATATCCAGTATGGTACTCAACTTAGATGCCAAATGACCAGGTGTTATGATATGCTCGAAACTCATTTATTTACCTCAAATACATCTTCATAGCCTTCGGATGAAACGCTAAAGCGCTCCTGTTTCTTTGATTGTCGTGGTGAACCACCAGGTTTAAGATTATCATTGCATTTGGAATACCATCTGTTAAGAAATTTCAGCATACCGCCAGAAGTTTTCTTCTGATTGGATTTCACCCATGCAAGAGCCTTCCGGGTTTCTGCCAAAATATCGATATCCGGATACAGAGGAGCATACTCCTGCCGGTGCTGTTCGGTGAATTCAAATGTTTTAATTTTTCCGTTGCAGGGGAATTCAAATAACACAGGACTTTCAAACAAAACAGGACTGTCGGCTTTGCCGTTTTCTTGAAACGGCGGGGCTAGCTGTTTATCTGTATCTGTATCTCTTTCTCTTTCTACTTCTACTTCTACCGCTACTTTACCGTTATCATCCTCGTTATCATTACCGTTATCATTACCGTTATCATTTGCATGTTTTTTTCTACACTTTTTTACTCTTACATACGATTTTGTATATTGATAATCATTCCAGCGTAGAATGCATAAGTCAAGTAATTCATTGGATATACAATAGTCTACCAATCCTGTAGACTTTAATTCATTCAAGGATAGTTTCAGTTTGGCTTTTGTTGTTCTTAACCGCCAAGTGATTGAAGAAAAATCGCAGTTTATTTTACCGTCTTTGTTGTTTTCAGAACAATATGCCATCAAAAAAATATAAATTCTGAACGAAAAGTGTGATAATTTCGAAATTTTTTCGCTATCCATGATGCTGGAATGCAATTTAAACCATTTCATCTTTGCGTCCCTTTACTTATTCCATAGAAATTATTTACTTCTTGTCCATGCTCTTTCAGTACTATACAGCGGGGTTGTTTTCGATACTAGGGGAGTCATGTACGATGGATGGATATAAAGCCTGGATCGTCCGTATCCTGCCATCAAATCCAAGGTTCTCCACGAGTCCCATTTTCCGCATATTCCGTAAATGTACTTTTAGTGCTCCCTCACATCTGCCGACGATTTCAGCAAGTTCACGATTACTTTTCTTGCAACCATGACCTTTATCGAAATGATTTATCGCCCCCCAAATCATTACTTCTATCGGTGAGATTTCAGTGTATTTCCAGATTTCAGCCGGTATCCAGATTCCCTTAAAGTCGCGCTTTTCATTCATGTTATTGTCTCCTTGAATTCGTCCCTGTAGTACACATCTGCTTTTTTCAGCAGCGACCGGATGTACTGATGCCACCAGGAAACATCTCCACCACCGTAATCATTTAGCGACATTGCATCAAACGGTGGTATCTCTTCCACGAAGCTGTTATTATCACTCGCGCGAATATGGCGAATCGCATCCCAGTCCAGAGATTTTATTGCGGTTTCCATCCTTGCTGCTAGATGTATTTTCATCAATTGTTCTTCCATATCATTTATCTCCAATTATTTCGTGTTTATTGTGAAAATCTCCAGCATCCCATGAATGCATAATCCCGCACTTCATGCAATGCTTTGGTATTCGTCGTCTGCCAAGTGCCCACCGTGCCCAATAGGGAACTACCCAATGGTGCTTACAAAACCATGACCAAATCACTTTATTTACCGTTGTTTCCTCCCATAAATATTCCCATGGCTTCCTGTTTTCATACATTAGATATCTTCCTGACTAATCGCTATTTTCCCATATCAGAATGGCCTCGCAGCCGCCGAAATTCGCTACGGGGCTTTGTCTGAAACATTTACATCAAACGTAATCCTGTATTTCATTTCGGCCACTCCCTTATCTGGAGATCCTCCGGCCATAGATCGAATGGAATCTTACGGCCATTTTTACACAGTTGCTTCACGAATACCGGCACATCGACATCACGGCATTGATTAACAATCGACCGTACCCAGTCCAGTTCCATAGGCCTGGCATTCGGGCCTGACTCCGCACCTACGATTACCCAATCTATAGCATCATAATCAAAGCAATCTACCAATTCATGGCAAATATCTTCAACTGGCTCAAGCAGCGGTTCTAAAGACAGAAACCGAACCGCTGCCGGTGTTTGAAAAAGGTGTTCGATCCGGTCGTAATGATCCGGCGATTCGACAGATACGCCCAGCCAGACATTATCCGGCATACCGCACACCGGGAAATCCATCGAAATATCATCTTTAAAGACATCCATGTATAATTTATGTGCTTGCCCCTCAATGTACGGAAATATGTTTCCCCATTGAAATAGTTCTTTCATTCGCTTCGGACGCTTTGTCAAAACTTGAAATGTATGCCATTCACACAAAGCCATTACAGCGAATACTTTTTCGATAAAAGAGTCATACACATCCTCATGGAATAGATCGCTCATGGAGTTCACGAAAATGCGTTGCGGTTTCTTCCAGCGGAGCGGCGCTTCCAACATATGCTCGTGCATAGTCAAGTCGAATCCGTTGCGGTAATTCGGCTGTCCCATCGCCTTCAATCGCTTTGCCATCCGCTCCGCATAGCAATTCTTGCAGCCGGGGCTGATCTTAGTACAGCCTGTTGAAATATTCCATGTTTTTCCTAGTGTTCCATCTTCATTCTTAACCCATTCTATTTTGGTCATTGCGATGCTCCTTAGAGATAACCCGATAACATCTATTGCGACTCATAGCATAGTAGAAATCTTGGATCGTTTCCTGCATTTTCCCGCACCCGCCCCCATTCACAATTCTTGCATTTACGATCAGTCATCAGATTATTCCTCCTCTTCAATTGGTGTTTCATATTCCATATACGGATCATCATAGTCATGCCAGGTAGAGGGCTGTTTATTCAACCATAAGGCGGGTTCTTAGTATATCGCCGGTGTTTCATCCGATATGAGAATATATGGAACGGTTGGCGTGGCATCCTTGATCATGAGATATTCGTCAAAGCCGACCAAGTTAATTATGGTGTTCTCCACATCACGCACCGCCTGCATTTCATGGCCAATGATCCTGGAATGGAGATTGATTGTATCCTGCTGGTAGTAAAGTTGTATGAGCAGGATGATCAATAATAGTGCGACCAGAGCCCGCCAGAATATAGTGGGTATAGTAACGTAGGTTTTCATTATTCCGCCTCTATGCATGTCCAATTTAAATAATGTTCCATTAGTGCCATGATTGAATTTTCGATGGTGGAAAACGGATATCGGTACAGAACGCTATATGTATCAGTTTCTTTATTTACATACAGCCATACATTGTTAGATCGGCCAATATATATCTTATCCGGATCGTTCGGTTCCGGTTCGAAATGCACCTGTGAACCTGGATAAACCAAGTGGCAAATAACGGTGGCGACATCTTCAACCGGAGTGCCTGGAGTTACCTTGAATCTTATCATGGTTTTTCCTTCCTCTTACATTTATCCTTAAAATATAATATTACGTGGTCTTTAAGCATATCCGACATGCTCCTACAGGGCGGTAACTTAGTTTGGTGGCAAAACCGAAACCACCAATCAGGCTTTGGATTCAGGTCAGGAATATACGAATCGTCTTGAATGCTCTTTGCC